>Ga0098054_1000238_pt1 | contig 47977 bp, 41 predicted proteins | sample 16_taG_FD_75048 | JGI IMG/M metagenome (GOLD analysis project Ga0098054, IMG submission 75048) | Marine viral communities from the Subarctic Pacific Ocean - 16_ETSP_OMZ_AT15313 metaG | ecosystem: Environmental > Aquatic > Marine > Oceanic | place: Pacific Ocean | collected 2015-01-18
AGGGTTCGAAAAATACCCACTCGGCATCTTCCATCAACAAACGCGCCACGATAGCCTCCGCAAAAGCTATCTTGAATCAGAGTTCAGGTGATTTGGGAATCCAGTTTGTCAACAGAACCTAAGCTCCCCTCTTGATTGGGGGAATAGCCGTTTCATGTCTCGAATAGCCGCAGATCGTCGCGCTTGCTTGAAGTGCCCGGATGCATGTTCGTCCGTGAGCCGCTTGTGCCGCACCTGTCGGCGTCCGAGCGAAAAGCCCGGGAAAAGGTCGACCGGCCTCTGAACGACGCCGGACGGCTCGTGCAGGATCGCGACGTCTTCGACCGCAATGCGCTGTGACAAAGAAGAAGCCTGGATCTTCGCTCTGCAATGGTGGATGATCTGGCCAGTGACAAAGGAATACCACCGATTGAGCCCGACATGAGTGCAAAGCGCCAACCGACCCTAGCCACCCCTGTTGCCCATGTCGTTAGGACGCAAGCGGCACTCCAGACTATAACGAGCCTCGACTATGCGATTTGGCAGGGTGACGCAGAAACATTGCTTGCCACGCTTCCTGCTAAGCCGACGTTCGATCTGGTTGTGTCGTCGCCTCCCTACAACATAGGCAAGTCATACGAGAAGAAGGAGAGGCTGGAGGACTATCTCAAATGGCAAGAGCGAATACTTGATATGATAGTGCCGCGATTGAAGGACACAGGCTCAATTTGTTGGCAGGTGGGGAACTTTGTAGACAACGGGATGATTGTTCCGCTCGATATTGAATTGGCCTACATCTTCAAAAAGCATGGCCTCAAGTTGCGCAATCGCATCATCTGGCACTTTGGGCATGGCTTGCACAACAAACGCCGGTTCTCGGGGCGCTATGAAGTGATCATGTGGTATTCGAAAACCGATGCATACCAGTTCGATTTGGATCCTGTGCGTGTTCGAGCAAAGTATCCTGGCAAGCGGCACTTCAAGGGACCGAAAAAAGGCGAACTCTCTGGAAACCCGCTAGGAAAAAATCCAGAGGATGTGTGGAGCATCCCAAACGTGAAAGCCAATCACGTCGAAAAGACAGACCACCCGTGTCAGTTTCCCGTGGGGCTGATTGAGAAACTCGTCCTGTCCATGTCAAAGCCGGGTCAACTTGTTTTCGATCCGTTCGCGGGCGTCGGATCCTCGGGCGTTGCCGCTGCACTACATCAGCGTCACTTCTTAGGTTGTGAGCTGGTTGCTAACTACGCCAAGCAAGCCAAAGCGCGTATTGATGCGGCGCTCAACGGATCGGCCCGCTATCGTCCGCACGACAAAGAACTTTATGACCACACTAAGAGCAAGCTTTCCCAAGAGGTCTTATCTGAAGGGAGCGGAGGGGAAGGCGCGTGAACTTCACTACCTACGATCATTGCGGTGGATTGGCCGCCGTTCCCCTTGCGCTTCGTCAGGAGTTGGAGGCGGCAATCCAGGCCTGCGGAATAGCCCCGGCGCGCGGGACCGCATCCAAAATCGGCACCGCCATTGTGGATGCGCTGGTTCAATCTGGCTGGTCAGGCGAAGTGAAGGTGGCCCGAGCCTCAGGTATTACTATTACCAGCGTTAAGAGCGGTATCGGATTGTGTCTTCAAACCGGAAACATGTCCCGCATGTATGCCGATTTGATGAAACTGCAACAGATGTTTCTCAACAAGAGCATAAAGGCCGGAGTGATGGTCGTTCCTGACCATGCTGCTGCTAAAAATATGGGCGATAACATCATCAATGCAGATAGGTTGAAGCGCGAACTAAACATTTTCTGCTCGGTGGTTCACATGCCCTTAGTGGTCTTTGCTTTTGGCTAACATGGAGGTCGGTATGACAAACTCGCGCTTTGGCTACCCGTTTGAACGCCGTCTCAAGGAGTTGGCATCATCGAGACCAGAAACCCCGTCGGCGACGTTCGCGCTAGAGGTCAAAGGCGAGAAGATGGAATTGGTCAAGTTTAGGGTGCCCATCGAGTTGCCCAAGTATCGATTGGCCAATGGCCGCACTGCATCACTTCAGGAACAGTGGTTGGCCGAAAACTCTGACCGGCCGAGTTCCTATTTCGATGCGGATCCCGAACTTGATGTGGCGCAAGAGACTCAACATGAACTGCTGCTGAAACTTGTCAAAGATGCCGGCCTGCTTGCTTACTTCAAGGACAAAGCCAACAAGCAAGTGGAGCCGATCATCCTGGATGAAGCGGGCTTTGTTGTGAATGGCAACCGGCGCTTGGCGTGTTGGCGGAGCCTACACTACAACGAACCAACGAATTATCCTCACTTTTCCCACATTGACGTAGTGATGCTGCCCCACTGCGACGACAAGGAAATCGATAAAATCGAAGCCAATCTCCAGATCAAGAAAGATATCCGCGCCGGATACAGTTGGGAAGCCCGCGCCATCATGATGCAGCACAAGCAAAAGCAGCACGGCTTCACTGACTCAGACTTGGCCGACATGTATGAGATGACTAAGGCCGACGTAGAGCAGTCCCGCTCGATGCTGGAGATGGCCGACGCCTATCTCAAGACCCGCGGGCGAGAGCACCAGTGGTCCGACGTTCAGGCCGCCGAGGAAGCGTTTAAGCAACTCCACAGGGCAGTGCGCAAGAGCATGTCGGTGGCGGAGCAGACGTTGTTGAAGCACACGGCGTTCACCTTGATCGACCAGCCGGGAAAAGCGGGCGAGCGATTGTATAGCGCCATCCCCAAAATCCAAGAACACTTGTCCAAGGTCAAAACTAAGCTGGCTGCCGCATTCCCCGTGACAGCATCGACGCCCGATCCAACCACACAAGAGCTTTTCGGAGACGATGTTCCGGGGGCGGTGCCGGACGTGTCCTGGGTCCTGGCCGCCGAGATTGTAAAACCGGAAAACTCGGACAAAGTGCGCGGCATTGTTGTGGATGTGATTGAAACCGAAAGCGAACTGCAAAAGGAACGTAACAATGCGGGCTATCTACTTAAGCAACTAATCGATGCCAACGCTAAACTCCAGGCCGCCGTATCCGATGGCATGAGGGAGGACTCCAACTCCGTTGGCGCCGAAGAGCAGATCAAGAGTATCGAAGCGTCACTCCAAACCATCCGCGCCTGGTTGGCCAGTCGAAATGCTTAGGATCGCCTACCGGATTGCCGATCAACGAGCTGTCATCTCCTGGGATGACATTGACACAGACAGGCCATGGCTGCCGCTCGCTCGCGCCCTTTTCACTACAGCGTCCGCCGATGCGCAAGGCGAGGGCGGCAACGCCGTCAGTTTACCGTGGTGGACATTTGTCGGGTTACGGCCTCAAATCGGCCAGCTCATGCAATCATTTCAAATGCGGGCTGAGCAGGATTATCATATCGACGAACCAGCCGCAGAGTTAATCCGTCAATCAGTTCGCAATACGAACTCCTACAAGGACGCCCTCGCTGGTCGGCAGGTGGACGAACAGGACTTGCTCGCGAAACTCCAGGCCGCCGGATTCGGACGCACGCTCAAGTCTCATCAAATCCGCAATGTGCGCACGCTGGCGGCTTTGCCATCCGGAGCGACCTTCTCTGTGCCGGGTGCGGGAAAGACCACCGAGGCCTTGGCAACCTTCGCTTACAGACGTCAGCCAGGTGACAGGCTGCTCATTATTGCACCCAAGAACGCATTTGCTGCCTGGGACGAGCAGTTGCAAGAATGCTTTCCGAACACAAGGGAAGTGTTTGCCCGACTCCGGGGTAACAACATTGCCAGAGTGTTGCAGGATGACCCACCGTTCATGCTGATATCGTATCAGCAAATGTCTCGATCCCGAGATATTATCACGCCACACATCGCCCGCCACCGGGTCCATGTCTTTCTGGACGAAAGCCATCGGATCAAGGCGGGTCCCTCGCGTCAAACCGCTCAAGCTGTTTTGAGCGTCTCACAGTTCCCGGTCGGCAAGCTGGTCATGTCGGGAACGCCCATGCCGCAATCCCGGGATGATTTGTTACCCCAGTTCTCATTCTTGTATCCGGAGATTTCGGCAACCGCTGACAACGTAGTAGATCGGATGCGGCCGATCTACGTTCGAACGAATAAAGACGAATTGGGATTGCCTCCGCTCACGATCCTCCTAAAGACTTTGCCGATGAGTCCGCTGCAGCTGGAGTTGTATCGATTCATGAAAAGCGAAGTTGCTCGGCAGGCCACCACCTACTTGAGCGATCGCGGTCGTCAGGCGTTTAGATCGTTGGGACGATCAGTCCAACGACTATTGATGTTCGTATCCCACCCCGCTTTGCTGTCCCGCGAAATTGACTTCGCCAAGCCTGGGCTGTTGTCCGCCGTGCTGGCCGAAGGCAAGGGTCCCAAGATGAGCTACGTCCTTCACCGCGCCCGTGAACTCGCGCGCCGAGGGGAGAAGGTGCTGATCTGGTCGTCTTTCCGGAACAATGTCGAATACATTGCAGATTCACTCCAGGATCTGGGTGCCGTTTACATTCATGGGGGTGTGGATGCGGGTGACGACGATGACGACGGCACACGCGAGGGCAAGATCAAGTTATTCCATGATGATGAGAATGTCCGTGTCATGGTGGCGAATCCCGCTGCCGCAAGCGAGGGCGTGAGCCTGCACAAAGTCTGCCACCATGCGCTTTACTTGGATAGAACTTTCAACGCGGCTCACTTCCTGCAATCTATGGATCGAATCCACAGGTTGGGTTTGCCGCCGGAACAAGAGACGATCATCGAAATTGTGGAATGCGCCAGCAGTGTAGATGAAGCGGTGCAGTGGCGCCTGAAAGCCAAGATCGACGCAATGGCCGCCGCTCTCAATGACACCTCATTGCGGATTGATCCAATCCCGATGGATCCGGAGGCAGTCGATGAGGAAGACGATTGGTCAGGTGGTGGCATGGACGCCGACGACGTTCGAGCGTTGCTGCGCCACTTGAGCGGGGGCTCCAGTGAGTGAGGCACTTTCGCCCGGTGTTGCTTATGGGTGCTTTGAGCTGCTCAAACTGCTCGACCAGAAGCCGATGTCGGTATCAGCTGCGCGCGCGCTCGGTAAACTTGGTGTTGTGAGTGCCGAGCGTGTGACTGATTGTTCAATGCTGTTGGGCTGGACCGAGGTCAGCGACAACGGCGTTCTTGCCCCCACATTGCGTGGGCAAGCTGTGAGCGCCATGCCCCGCACCGAGGAACGGTTGCGGGAAGCCCTCATGGACCTGGTGTCGGCCAGCGATCCACCATGGGTGCAGAATGCCAGGTTTGGCCGCCGTCGTGTGCTGCAATATGCACCTCCGGAAATCGCTCAAATCTGTCGGGAAGCAGGATTGGCCGACGCGTCAACGCCGGAGGTGGTTGCGTTCTGGGATGTGCTGGCTGCCCGCGCCAGAGGGCTCCACGATGTGCAGTTGAACGAAACAGGCCGCGTCGGCGAACGGTTGACTCTACGCTATGAAGAGCAACGAACGGGCCGCACACCGCGATGGATTGCGCTCGACAGCAACGAGGATGGATATGACGTGCTGTCCTGTCTTGATATGGAAAACCGTGCACCGATATGTATCGAGGTCAAGTCCAGTCAACTTGGCCTACATGGATCATTCTATTTGACTCGCCACGAGTGGGAATCCGCTGAGTCATTCCTGCATTTCCATGTGCACTTGTGGGACTTGAGCGCCACAATCCCGCGCTTGGCGGTCCTAGGTCTTGACAGTGTGGTCCGACACCTGCCCAGCGATCACGGCAGCGGTCGATGGGAAATTGCTTGCGTTCCATTCGACACTTTCGTCGAGCATTTCGTCGCGATGCCGGTCTTGGCTGCGTTCGATGGGGAGCGAGATGGGGTCGAACCTGGATACGGTTTGACGCGGACTCGCGGCTGAATACTCTGCGTTCCGTAGTCCACTTCTCATTTTATCATAGCACCTAAACTTCATGTCCGTGAAAACGGCAGAAACCCAGGCATCCGAAGGTGTCTGCTGGAGAGCTTTAACTTCCACACGCTTCTGCGTCTGCCGACCGGCACCTGGTATAGCCCCGGCGTGAAGGCGAATGTGCTCTTTTTCGACAAGCGCCGGCCTCGCGTGATGTTCAGACCAAGGAGCTTTGGGTCTATGACTACCGCACCAACATCCACAAGACGCTGAAGACCAAGCGCCTGAGCCATCCCGACTTCGACGACTTCATCCGCTGCAACCGCGAGCGCAAGGAGACCGAGCGCTTCCGCCGCTTCGCCTATGAAGAACTAGTCCAGCGCGACAAGCTCAACCTCGACATCTTCTGGCTGAAGGATGACAGCCTCGAAGACCTCGACAATCGTCCGGAGCCGGACTTGTTGCTCTGCGAACGTGCATTGACGACTTTTGATTCGCTCAACGGTCACCGCAATAAGCTGCAAACCTGAATGGTTGACGCAACCTCTCCGTTTGCATTGTCTGAAGTTGGAGAGAACACGGAAACTCGCACCGGGTTTTGACCGTCGACTTTGAAGTCAATCTGAACAGTCGCTCGCTCATACCACGTCCGAAGCATCCTTATTGCGCTTCCGTTCGCGGAGACCAGGAGGCTTCCCTTTCGAAGAAGAACACTCACCGGAACAAACTCGCTGGGATTGAGTATCTCAGAGCTTGACGTCGGACTGTCCGAACGCGACACCGCGCCGAGAACGAAGCCATCACTGTCCTTTGACCAAAGGGCCTCGGTGCCGGGTATGAGCATCGCAAAAGATTGATCGCTTCCGTCTTTGCAAGTCATGCGGAAGACCCCCGGTGCATCAATTTCTTCGTCACCAACTCGGATATCCAGAAGCCTCCCTGATATTTCAGCGGTAATGCCATCGAAGCTCGATGAAGAGAAGGCATCGAAGCGCATCGTGACGGCGGAATACTGCTGGCCATCCTCGATAATTTCGGCGGGTTGCGACGGTGACCCTAAGGTGAGAAACCAAACTGTCGCGATGACGACGATTGTAACGAGGGCTCCGAAGGCGATAGCTTTAGGTGTCATTGCGTATGCGGTCCTGACGGTGTGGATTGGCCGCACAAAAGGGAACCCTTTTGTGCGGTCGGGAAAATTCCCTGTGCCTCTATGTCACTTGCTGAAAAATCAATGACTTATGAGGACCGGAAATCGCTGTCTTGAGCTATCGGATAAGGGTTCCTTTATGTCAAGGAGCCACAGCAGCCAGAGCGCTGCGGGCTTCAGTGCGGAGAGACGGGATGAAGAGGATCGGCTATGCGCGAGTATCGACCCACGAGCAATTGCTCGACCTCCAGGTGTCGGCGCTGACCAACTCAGGCTGCGACCGTCTGTTCACAGATCAGGGAGTCTCCGGCGCCAAGTTCGAACGCCCCGGGCTGACAAAGGCGCTGTCCGCGTTGGAGCCGGGCAGCATGCTGATCGTCTGGCGGCTCGACCGGTTGGGGAGGTCGTTGATCGAGCTCATTCAGCTCATCAATGACCTCGGCGACCGGGGAGTTGAATTTCGATCCCTGACCGAGGCCATCGATACGAGTTCGTCCGGCGGGCGTCTGACCTTTCATATCATGGGAGCAATGGCTGAGTTTGAGCGCGCCATCCTGAGCGAACGCACCCGCGCGGGCATGGCAGCAGCACGTGCCAGAGGGCATCGGATCGGCCGGCGACCGGCATTGACGGAGAAGCAGAAGGTGGAAGCTCGCAAGGCGGTCGAGAAGCAGAAACGACCACTAGACGAGGTCGCCGAGCGCTATGGTGTCCATCCCCGGACACTCTCTCGACTGATCCGCGAGCATCGCAAGTTGTCGCCGGTGACCGGCTAGCCACCTGTGCATTTGGAATGCTCACCAGAGACTCACAGAAGCTCGCTGGTGAGGTTTTGCATCTCGCGAGTGAAAGACTGCACCCAAGAAAGACGCTCACCAGTGACACTTAAAACGATTCCAGCGAATCTGGCCGTCCCGGCTGCATCAACTCACTAAGAGGAGCCTAGGAACCGGGGAAGACCGCGGACACAGGCTGCATCCCCTTCGCATTACATTTCAATTTCTAGGACTTCCGGAACCACTTCGTTTACCGGAAGCTCTCCAATGAAAATGTAACGCTACCGATCTTTTCTTCTCTTCTTAGAGAAGGAGGTAATAGGAATATTAGGTAGCGTTACACAAGCTCCCGGGAAAGTTTAGGCGTAACGCTACCTATATTTTCTCTAACTCCTCGGAAAGAGAAGTAAACCTGTTCTCGGTTGCGTTACATGATGCCTCCGGCCCCTTTTGGGCTTCGCTCCCCCTCTGCGGTATTTATTGGCGGCATCTTTTGTAAGACGAAGGAGTGGATTCTTTTTGAGGTCACGATGCCTCTTCACCCTCTCACGGGTCATCCGCCGTTTGCGTTCAGCGTCGGCATCCTCGACGTCAGAATGAGCACCATGATTTGCAATCAGATGGCGAGACGTCTCTGCACACGCGGTTTTGAACTGGCAGGAAACGCAGGATGGGACGTAGGGATCGTGCGCGTAAGGCACGCCGTAACATGAAGGCCAAAAATCTTCCTCCACCAAAGGCACCTTTGGCGTGGGCGTGTCTATAATTCGGCCGGCTTCCCTGTCGCTCTGAATAAGGGCCTCGGCCGTTTTCATCGCTTCCTCGCTGTTGAAGGTGGCGAAGAATGAGCGCGGGAGAATGCGTTTTGTGTCGCTCCATAGCTCAATGTCGAAATGAAGGGCTCGTGGATATGTCCGCATCATTCCGCGAATGAAGCTCCGTAGGTCATCCTGGGCGGACAAACTCCGATAGTGTTCGATGCGAAACTGTGCCGGAAGGTCGGCGACACGAAGGAAGTGGTCCTCCTGCCGCTCCAGATATTGTTCAAATTTTTCGTTCCATGCGATCATGGTTTTTGTGTTGGGACGCAGCTGATTGGGACGCGGTGCCATCCTGCGCTGACGCGACTCCGCGAACTCGAAACAAAATGTCAGATACGTAGTGTATGGAATGGGAAACTGATCGGCATACTGACGCGCTTTCCAGAGATGAGTGAAGTGGCGGTCTGGGACGGCCGGGAGACGGCCATCGAAATCTGCCATCCTCCGGCTCTGTTCTAGATCGATGTTGGTCCGAACGTAGTCCTTCAACTTCTCTTGATATATGCGACCGAATTCCAAAGTTGCGTCGAGAGGCGACATGAAGCGATAGGCGAACCATTTACGCTCATGGAGATCACGCTCCAAAGCGAGGTCGAGCGGCGAAATGAGTTCAAGAGCTTTTGCCGTTGAAATGAGCCGCTCGGCGGCGCGTGCTACGGAATCTGGCATAAGTTGTCCTTCAGGCGAGATGGTTCTCGCCCGCCTTGATAGAAATTGCGGAAACGGTTGCTTCGGGAGAAGCTGAATCGGTTATAGCGTTACAGCCGATCGAAACGTTGTTTGGGTCTGAAATTTTTTCAGTCCAGCCTCGCAACAAGATCGGCAGGCTTCAAATGGCTGTAGCGCTGAAGCATCCGGAGTTCCTTGTGTCCCGAGATTGTCGACACCTCGATGACATTGAGACCTCGTTCCAGAAGCCGCGTGACAGCCTCATGCCGCAGGTCGTGGAAGTGGAGATCGTCACTTCCGGCCCTGGCGCGAAGATGGAGCCACGCTTGACCGACCGCCGAGCGCGTCGTCGGCACCACCCGGTCGTCGACTTTCAATGTCTTTAACTCCGCAAGAGCTTCGAGAGCACGGCGAGACAGCGGCACGTCTCTGGCGTCGCCATTCTTCGTAAGGTCGAGATGCGCAAGACGCCGCTCTTCGTCTATGTCGCTCCATTCAAGCGCCAGCAGTTCGCCCTGCCGCATGGCTGTCTCAAGCGCCAGGACAATCAGAGGACGCATCCACAGGCTGCGTCCGGCGTCTGACGCAGACAGCAGGCGCTCCTCTTCTCCGGGCTTAAGACGGCGATCTCGTCCACGTGGCGGCTTCGGACGGCGAACCATCCGGCATGGGTTCTGCTGAATATTGATCCCCCATTCGCGCCGACCTACGTCTATCGCATGAGCGAGGACGTTCAATTCCTTGAGGACGGTGCCGGGACTGATCGCCTCAAGACGCTCATCGCGATAGACGGCGATATGCTCCGGCTTGAGCATGGCGAGCGTCCGGTGAGCGATAGAACGTCCGATCATCGCTTTGAGCCGGTAGCTCTCAGCGGACGCTCCTCGTTTCGTGGGCGTCACTTCCTCTAAATAACGTTCCAGCAACTCCCGGATCGTCATGTTCTCGGCGAGGCGTGTGTCCGCGAGGACACTACCGCGATCCGCCTCAGCTTCCAGATTGCGAGCCCATTTTTCAGCGTCGCCTCGTGTGTCGAAGCTCTTTGCTCTTGGCGGCAGACCCTTGCGCCGAACTTGTGCCTGCCATCGTCCTCTCAGTTTGCGTATCGAAGCCATGAAGCGTGTTCTCCCACTGTGCCTCATGCTGACTAGGACGCCCCCCAGACCCCGCCAAGGTCTTTCCCCCAGAACGTCGCTCGACGAAGCGTTGAGGAGTCTCGGTGCGTGCCGAGAGAGCGCTGTCTGTGCAGGGCAGCGCTCCCCGCGCTCCTCTCTTGGATTTGCGCTCAAACGCGCGGGGGCGCTCGTGGGTGAGCATTTTCGATCTGTGCAGAGCGATACGTGTATTCCGAAAACGCTCGCCCTGAGTCTCGGGGCACGCTTCCGGCGCAACGTCGCGAATATATATTCTTGAGGCAGGGCCTAGCGCGGCAACGGCGCATTCGTGCCGGGAAGAGCGTCGGCCACGAACAGACGAAATACTATTCCCTGAAGTCGATTTTCGCAGTTGGTGAGACGAACCTAAGCGCGCCCAAGAAATACCTATTCTCAGAGGCAAAGTTGACAGTTTCGGCAAAAACAGAAAATCGGGTGATTTCTGTCAACTTTAGGGAAACTTTTGTCAACTTTGGGCAACCAAATCGGGCATTTTGCGCTCGATTTACGTTTCTCAAAACGTCGAATACATATTGCCGGGGCTTGTTCAGGCGCTGAAAGTTGACAAAAGTTGACATCTGCAACCCCCAAAGTTGACAGCATGCAACCTCGTATCGGGGCTCGCGGCAGTGTGCCGGGTTTGTGCCTTCAATAGGTATTTCGACACGCCCGGTGACGTGAGAGTCACAACGGATGCGGCCTACCTAAGGGATTGATATTTCGAATAAAATCTGTGCCCGGAGGATTCGGAGGGCAGCGCTCTATCCAGCTGAGCTACGGGTGCCAGGGGCAGGCCCTTATGGAACGTGGCCTGCCGAAGCGGGCGCAAGGTAGAACAAAGCGGCCGCCCAAACAACTGCCTGCTGAGGCCTAAAGCCCATCGAGCCCGAGCTCGATGCCCTCCGCCTCGAAGAGCGAGGCCAGATGCTCGAACCCCGCCATCGCGAAACCCGTCTCGGGAAGCGCCGCGCCCGCTCCGAGCGGCGCCCTCCCAAGCCCCGCAACGCGCTCCAGCCCGTAGAGCGCGCCCACGGCGGTGAGATGCGACTGGCCCCGTGGATCGAGGATCGTCGCCCGCCGGCTGATCCTGCGCCCTCCGGTCTCGCCCTCTACCTCGATGACGATCTCATGCGGCGCGCCAGGCCCCGGCTTCGTGGCGGCGATGGCGCTCATGCCGGGAAGCCGCATCAGCGGTTCCCACAGCCCGAGGCGGATCAGGCGGCGCATGCTGTGAAGCGAGTTGCCCTTGTCGAGCCCGAGCCGCACGCCCACGTCCGCTGCGCCGCTGGCGAGCGCCAGCGTCACGACATCGCCCATGTTCATCCGGTAGACGGACCGTTCCGCCCCGCTGGGAAAACGCACCAGCCTCTCGTCGCTCAGCGGTCCGACTGTCCGCCAGGCCCCGCCCGTCCGCGCGACGAAGCCCTGCGACATGCCCTCACCGGCGCTCGCGGAGTCGGGGCCCATCTTGTCGCCCGTGTAATAGAGGATCGCCATATCCACGCGCGCGACGCTCGAAAGCCCTTCCGTCATTCGCCGCGCGACGATGGCCGGGCCGCCCGCCATCCAGTTCGAGGTGAAAAGCATCGGCGCGGAAGGCGCATGGAGCGCAGCGGCCGCGAGGCCGCGCAACTGCGCATCGAGCCCGCGCGTGATGTCCATATAGGGGATACCGCGCTTGGCCACCTCGTTGAGGAGATGGTCCCCATGTTCATGGATGAAGACGCCGACGGCATCGATCCCCGCGATCGCGCCCAGGGGGTGGGGCCTGGTCACGTCGATGACCGCTGCACTTGCGCCGCCGATCTCCGCGGCAAGCTTCGCCGCTTCGGCCTCGCGGCGCCCGCCGATCAGGATTTCCACTTCGGGGTGGTGTTTGCGCAGAAGCCGCGCAACCTGTTCACCCACCACGCCGTATCCGCCCGCCAGCAGCACCCGCTTCGCCATCGCCTTGTCCTCCGGTTTCATCTTTGGCGGATATTGGTCGATTGACCAAGTTTGTCAATGCCCTTCCGCGATGTAATCTGCGCCCCATGAAAAGAGAGACCGACAGAGCTCCGGAGGCACCGCCCACCGAAAAGGGTGCGACGCGCCGGGAGGAAATTCTCGCCGCCGCCTCGGCGCTTCTGCTGGAGGAGGGATATGCCGGCTTTTCCGCGCGCGGTGTGGCGGCGCGCGCCGGCCTGAGGCTGAGCCACGTCCAGTACTATTTCGCGAGCCCGGCCGCGATCCTTGCCGAGCTGCTCGACCGTTTCGTACGCCGCTACGGCGAAGAGATCATGATGCGTTTCGGTACCGCGAAGGGTACCGGCGAACAGCGCCTCCACCGCGCGCTCGATTTCCTTCTGAACGACGAAGCCTACCGGCGCGACTGCGGCATCTTCATGATCGAAGTCGCGGGTTTCGCCGCGCGCGACAAGGTGATTGCCGCGGCGCTTGAGCGTTATTACGAGATTTACTTCGAGTTCTTCACCGGTATCGTGAAGGAACTCGCGCCGTCTCTCCTGCCGCGTGAACGCGCCCGTCGCGCCCGTCAGTGCGTCGCACTGATCGAGGGCATGTCGATGACGCGTCCGCATATGGGCACGAAGGGTGAAGCGGATTTCAGCGCCCGGGAGGCGACGCGCGCCATCATGCGTCTCCTCGCCGAGGGCGAAGCCTAAAGCCTCAGCATCATCCGCAGTTCCATGGCAAGCCCGTGTTGACGGCAGGGAATGGGCGTGACGGTCTCCGCCATCGGCTCGAAACCCATCGCCCTGTAGAGACCGACGGCAGGATTATCCGACATCACGTCGAGATGCACGCGCGTAAAGCCCTTCGCCCGCGCCCGGTCGATTTCGTGGGCGATGAGCGCACGTCCCGCGCCACGTCCGCGCGCGGCCTCAGGCACCGAGACGACGAGGATGTAGCTGCAGTCTTCAGGCACATGCGGGTTCATGAAGCTCGCGATCTCGGCGCGCTCCGCAAGCGCCTGAATATCCGCCTCCGTCGCGCCATCTCTGCCGATGAGCCCCGTTGCCACCGGCCAGACCGCATCCTTCAGCCGGTAGTGATCCGGCCCGTCATGCGAGATGAGCACGCCGCGAAACGCACCGTCCTCGAAGGCAAGCACGGACTGCTCGTGCGAAAAGAAATTGCCGGGCGCGTCCCATGCGGCTGCGATGAAGGGCTCGTAGAGCCGGCGCTCGCCGAAAATGTAGTTGTAGGAATGCGGCCCCGTCGCGTGGACGAGCGCCGGAACATGAGGCGCAGCTTCCACGGCCCGCGCACCTTCCGCCGCGACGATTTCGATGGTCATCTTCGCTCTCCCTGAATATTGGTCATTAGACCAATTGTGTCACGGAGTCGCATCGCCACCAAACTATTTTTGGTCCAAAGACCAATAGTAGGCGGTCCAGGTGGCCGCTTCCCGGCGAGGCCTGTGCCGCTTGGCGGCCGTTCCAATTTGGCCTATACGGAATGAGCCCCCGGAAAACCGCGCGCCCCCTGAGGGCCAGACCCGAGAGTTTTGCGTTCCATGTCTGAGCCATTGCGGCTTGCGCCCTTCGACGTTTACATCGACCCGCTGCTCGCCTTTCAGGACGCGCGCCTGCGTGAGATGTTCGCCTATTGGGAGGGGAAACGCGCCGGCAGGCCGTTTCCCGCGCGCGCCGATGTGAGCCCCGCGGACATCGTCAATCACCTGCCTTCCGTCTTTCTGGTCGATGCGCTGCCGCCCGCCCTTGCCCTCGCCGATTTCCGCGTGCGGCTGATGGGCACCGCGCTCAACGATCTTTTTGCGCGCGATTTCACAGGCCGTTCGCTCGAAGGTGAAATGTCGGAGAAATCGGCGGCGGCGCTCGCGAAGGTCTTCGGCATCGTCTGCCAGCTGCGCCGCCCGCTCCGCCTTTATGGCGCGGCCGTTTTCGCCAGGGCTCAGCCCCTGACGGCGGTCGAGGCGGTGCTGATGCCGCTTACCACGGGCAGCGGCTCGGTCGACATGGTGATGGGCGAATTGATAAAGCGCGCCTCGGCCTGAGCGCGTTCGCCGTCGGGGAACACGACAGACTTATGACGAATGCGACGTGAGCTGCATGAACACGTCTTCGAGGTCGGACTCCTCCGTCGAGATGTCGCGGATTTCCATGCCTTCCGCGCTCAGCGCGCCGAGAATCGCCATGGCGCTCGTTTCCGCCGGATTGTACTGAACGGAAATGGCGCCATCGGGCCGCAGCTCCGCTTTCATGCCCGAAAGCGCCGCGGGCAGCGCGGTTGCGGGTGAGGCAGGCCGCACGATCAGCCGCTTGTCGCTGATGCGCGCGAGGAGCTGCTCCTTCGGCTCGCAACAGACGACTTGCCCCTTGTCGATGATGGCGATCGTGTCGCACAGCGCTTCGGCTTCCTCGAGATAATGCGTGGTGAGAACGATGGTCGTACCCCGCGCGTGAAGCCCCTTCACATAGTCCCAGAGCTGGCGCCTGAGTTCGATATCGACGCCTGCCGTCGGTTCGTCGAGGATAAGCACCGGCGGATTGTGAACCATGGCCTTGGCAACGAGGAGCCGCCGCCGCATGCCCCCTGAAAGCGTACGGGCATAGGCATCCGCCTTATCGTCGAGCCCCATGGCTTTCAGGATTTCCATGGTGCGCCGCTCGCGCTTCGGCACGCCGTAGAGCCCCGCCTGCATCTCCATCACCTCTGCGGGCGTGAAGAAGGGGTCGATATTGAGTTCCTGCGGCACAACGCCGATCGAGGCGCGCGCCTGGCGCGGATTGACGTCGATGTCGAAGCCCCAGATCGAGGCGGAACCGGACGTCTTCAGCACCAGGCCTGCGAGAATATTGATGAAAGTCGATTTGCCTGCGCCGTTCGGCCCGAGCAGCGCAAAGATCGAGCCGCGCGGGATGGCGAGGTCGATCCCCTTCAGCGCCTCCTTGGCCGGCTGGGTGCCGCTCGCCTTGTAGACCTTTCGCAAGCCCCGCGCTTCGATGGCGCAGGCTTGCGCGCTGCCGTGCGCCGGTTCGCCGGGCACGCGGGAAACATAGACGTTTTCATCGTCGGACAGCGTATGGGCCATGGGCGGGCTCTTTTCGTTTGGGCGCGAGAAGTCGGAGGGTTCTTGCTCGGGCGCGGGACGCGCTATAGTGGCGGCCCGCGAGGCGCGGGGAAGGCAATATAGAAGACCCCCCATAGATAAGAAAGGCGAAGCGCGTGGCAAGCGGCAAGGCGCAAAAGAAGGAATCGGCGGCAAAACCCGCGGCGAAGGCCGGGAAACAGGAAACACCCGCGCGGCCCATCGGCAAGGGCGACCATCTCTTTCTGGTCGACGGCTCCGGTTATATTTTCCGCGCCTATCACGCGCTGCCGCCCTTGACGCGCAAGTCCGACGGGCTTCCCGTCGGCGCCGTCGCCGGCTTCTGCAACATGCTCTACAAGCTCATCGAGGACACGAAGGACGAGTTCGAGCCGACCCACCTCGCCGTCATCTTCGATGCCGCCGCCAAGACCTTCCGCAACGATATCTATCCCGCCTACAAGGCGAACCGCGTCGAACCGCCGGAGGATCTGGTGCCGCAATTCGCGCTGGTGCGCGACGCAACGCGCGCCTTCGGCGTTCCCTGCATCGAAAAGAAGGGCTTTGAGGCGGACGACCTCATCGCCACCTATGCCCGGCTTGCCGCCGAGGCGGGCGCGCGCGTCACCATCGTCTCCTCCGACAAGGATCTGATGCAGCTCGTGAACGATCGCGTCGACATGCTCGACACGATGAAGCTGAAAACGATCGCGCGCGAACAGGTAATCGAGAAATTCGGCGTGCCGCCGGAAAAGGTCGTGGAGGTTCAGGCGCTCGCGGGCGACAGCACGGACAACGTGCCGGGCGTCCCCGGCATCGGCATCAAGACGGCGGCGCAGCTCATCGAGGAATATGGCGATCTCGAAACGCTGCTGTCGCGTGCCTCGGAGATCAAGCAGAACAAGCGCCGCGAAAACCTGATCGAATTCGCCGAACAGGCCCGCATCTCGCGAAGGCTTGTCGAACTCGACAATGACGTGCCCATCGAGGAGCCGCTGGAAACGATGGGCGTTCGCGATCCCGATCCCGAAACGCTGATCGGCTTCTTCAAGGACATGGAATTCAGCACGCTGACGCGCCGCGTCGGCGAGCGTTTCAACATAGACGTCGATGCGATCCAGGCGACCGGCGCACATCCGCCGGCGGACCCCGATGCCGCGCTCGAAGCGGCGGAGGCGGCACAGAAGCAAACCGTTTCCCGCACCGGGCGCGGCGGCACGCCGGGCGCTATGCCAAAGGGCATCGACGCCGATTTCGCCAAGGCAAACTACGTGGCGGTGACGGCGCTTCCCGATCTGGAGGAATGGATCGCGCGCGCATACGAGCAGGGCTTTCTCGCCGTCGACACCGAAACGGACAGTCTCTTCCCCATGCGGGCGCGGCTTGTCGGCGTTTCGATGGCGCTTGTGCCGGGTGAGGCCTGCTACATACCGTTGCAGCATGGCGCGGGTGGTGGGCTCGATTTCGGCGATGCGGAAGGCCAGCCGCAGATCCCGCTCGGCGATGCGCTGAAGGCGCTGAAGCCACTCCTCGAGGACAAATCCATCCTCAAGATCGGCCAGAACCTCAAATTCGACATGATCGTCTTCCGCCAGCACGGCATCGAGCTTCGCGGGCTCGACGACACCATGCTCATGTCCTACGCGCTCGATGCGGGCGTTCACGGCCACGGCATGGACGAACTTTCCGAGCTTCATCTCGGCCACAAGCCGATTGCCTTCGCGGAAGTTGCCGGCAAGGGCAAGGCGCAGATCACCTTCGACCAGGTGCCGGTCGACCGCGCCACGGCCTATGCGGCGGAAGATGCCGACGTCACGCTCCGCCTCTGGCACATATTGAAGTCGCGTCTCGTCGCGGAGCGGCGCGTCGGCGTCTACGAGATGCTGGAGCGTCCGCTCGTCGCCGTGTTGGTCGAAATGGAACGTGCGGGCGTGAAGGTCGACAAGGCGGTGCTCGCGCGCCTCTCTTCCGGCTTCGCGCAGAAGATGGCCGAGTACGAGGAGGAGATCTACGAGCTCGCGGGCGAACGCTTCAACATCGGCTCGCCCAAGCAGCTCGGCGAAATCCTCTTCGACAGGCAGGGTCTCGAAGGCGGCCGCAAGACGAAGACGGGCGCCTGGTCGACCGATGCCGACACGCTCGAAATGCTGGCCGCGCAGGGCCACGAGCTGCCGAAGCGCGTGCTCGACTGGCGCGGCCTGTCGAAGCTCAAGAGCACCTACACCGATGCACTCCCCGAATACATCAATCCGGAAACGGGCCGCGTCCACACCTCCTATTCCCTCGCCGCGACATCGACGGGCCGCCTCGCTTCCACCGAGCCCAACCTTCAGAACATCCCCGTCCGCACCGAGGACGGCCGCAAGATCAGGACGGCCTTCATCGCCGAAAAGGGCAACCTCCTCATTTCGGCCGATTACAGCCAGATCGAGCTCCGGCTCCTTGCCCACATCGCGGATATCGAGGCACTGAAGAAAGCCTTCGCCGAAGGGCTCGACATTCACGCGATGACGGCATCGGAAATGTTCAACACGCCCATCGAAGGCATGGACCCGAGCGTTCGCCGCCGCGCCAAGGCGATCAATTTCGGCATTATCTACGGCATCTCCGCCTTCGGTCTCGCGAACCAGCTCGGCATCTCGCGCGGCGAGGCGGGCGAATATATCGAGCGCTATTTCAAGCGCTTCCCCGGCATCCGCGCCTACATGGACGATACGAAGGACTTTGCTCACAAGAACGGCTATGTGGAGACGATCTTCGGCCGCCGCATCCACCTGCCTGCGATCAACTCGAAGAACCCGGCCGAAAAGAGTTTCATGGAACGCGCCGCCATCAACGCGCCGATCCAGGGCTCGGCGGCAGACATCATCCGCCGCGCCATGATCCGCATGCCCCGCGCTCTCCAGGATGCGAAACTGACGGCGCGCATGCTCCTGCAGGTGCATGACGAACTGATTTTCGAGGTGCCCGAAAAGGAAGCGGCGAAAACCTGCGAGACCGTCTCGGGCGTCATGTCCTCGGCGGCCGCACCCGCGGTCACGCTCACTGTACCGCTCGACGTCGATGCGCGCGCCGCAAAGAACTGGGACGAAGCGCACTAGGGGAAGGAAGCCGGGGCATGGACGGGGCGGAGGAGCGGAAGAAGAGTTGGGAAAACGCGCTGGCGGATGCGGTTCCGGTGAGCCCGTTTCTTACGGGCTCCATCATTGCCGTCTTGTTCTTCGCAAGCTATCTCCTCACCGCCTTTCTCTCCGGCGGAAAAATCGTCGTTATGCGCGGCGACGATGTATCGCTCTCCCGCGACGCCTGGGCGGCGCTGGCGTTGGCGCTCTTCTGGTTCGCGATTATCGGTATTGGCCGCTACACCGCGATCGCCAATCTGCGCGATGCGCGCTCGCTGGCGGACGTCGTACCGCGCATCACGCCGGAGAAGGTCGACCACCACTCGCGCGGTGTCACGCCGCGTGAGCTCGCACATTCCAAATTGGCCGGCCTCGCAGGTTTTTTCCTGGGCGGCGTCCTTTATACGGTCGCCGTGCTTGGCGCCTCGCGGCAGGGCTGGACGGCATTCGAAAATCCGGTCGATGTCTGGATGATGCTCATGGTGTCTCTGCTCGGCATGCAGCTTCTGCGGCGCGTCTATTTTCTGCGCGGCGATACAGGCCTCTTTGCCGATGCCTTGAAAGGCCTCGACCCGGATCTGTCGGATATTTCGCGGCTCTATGCCTTCGGTCGCGTCGCGCTTCGTGGCGCGCTGCCCTGGTTCGTCGTCAGCGTCGTCAACATCGCGCTGGAATCGCTGATTTCCTGACCTCTGCCTCGCGGCATTGCCCCGAAACGGGCGCGGCCCCATATGTTGAGGAACGTTACGGAGCTTCAGCCGTTCCTTTCCTCTATATGGGAGGTAGAAGTCGTGCCCCAGAGCAAGAACCAAAGCGGAGAAAAGCAGGCCCGCCGCGACGACAAGGTGACGGAAGCCGAGAAGGAATCCTTCCCGTCCAGCGATCCGCCTGCCTGGACGAGCGGCCAGGCTTCGCCGGAAGCGGATGCAAAACGCGCCGAGCGCAAGGCCGTCGAAGCCGCGAAGAAACGCGCCGCCGAAGAGGAATGCATCGACGAAACGCTCGATGAAAGCTATCCCGCCTCCGATCCGCCCTCCTGGACCGGTACCCATGCAGGCGACAGCCACAACCGGGGCGGCAAGAAGAAATAGCGTCGCCACGGCGGCGGACAAAGGCCCGGAAGTTTTCTTCCGGGCCTTTTGCCGTCAGGCGGCGAGGGTCAGCTCAATCTTCCGCCGCTGGCGCTTCGCGGCATGAAGTTCGCCCATCCGCTCGGTGTGCCGCACGAGGTTGTCGTGGCCGAGCGCCGCCTCTTTCAGCGGGCTTGCCAGATACGGCCCTATGATGTTGACGAGGCACGCGAAAACCGAGACATCGGCAAGCGTCGGCTTGTCGCCGAAGAAGAAGTCCTTCTCGCCGAGCAGAATCGAGAGCGCCGAAAGGTCTCTCGCGCCGAGATCGTAGATTTCCTCGGGGCTGTGTCGCCCGATGCCTTGCGCATGCAGCGCCGCGCGCACGCTCTTTCTTGCACTGCTTGGCACGATGACTGAAAGCGGAAAGCGCATGCCGCCAAACAGCGCCCGCCTCACGACCGGCCAGTTCGCGTCGTCGATCCAGCGGCTATAGGCGAGCACCCAGGAGAGCCGTTCCTCCACCAGGCGCTGGATCATGTGCGATTGCGCCTTCTCCGTCTCGTCGAGCCCGCGGTCGAGATCGACGCCGAGCTTTTCCTTCAGGCGATAGAGGATCAGCGTCGAATCGCCGATCCTCTCCCCCTCCATTTCGATGAAGGGGAGTTTCCCCTTGGGTCCGTTCGAAGGGGCCATCTCGTACCAGACCTCGTGCTGCACGCCCGCCAGGCGCAGTGCCGTTTCGAGTTTCGCGCAGAACTGGCTCGGATTGGGCGTGCCTTTCAGGCTCGCGGGAAAAGTATGAAGGCGGATCATGGCAGCTCTCCCTTATTGATCGTTTTCCCTTATACTGACATGCTACTGACAACGTACCGTCAGCAGTGTCAGGGGCTTGCCCCCGCAAACCCGGGAGAGCCCGATGCGCCGCGCCAATCGCCTCTTCGACATCGTCGAATATCTTCGCCGCGCCAAGCGCGTCGTCACCGCCCAGGAGCTTGCCGCCCGGCTCGAAGTTTCCGTCCGCACCATCTATCGCGACATCGCCGATCTGCAGGCGAGCCGCATGCCCGTCGAAGGCGAGGCGGGCCTCGGCTACATGATGCGCTCCGGCTACGAGCTGCCGCCCCTCATGTTCACCGAAGACGAGATCGAGGCGCTGGTCTTCGGCGCGCGCATGGTCCGCGCCTGGGGTGATGCCGCCTTCACCGGCGCGGCCGACGCCGCCGTCTCGAAGATCAGGGCGGTGCTGCCTGACAGGCTCGGCCGCATCGCCGAGACGACGCGCCTCACCGTCGCACCCGGCCGCACGAAGCCCGGCGACGGCTACAGCACGCATCTGACGCCCGTTCGCCGGGCCATCCGCGAGCGCCGCAAGCTCGCGGTCGATTACGAGGCGCTGACCGGCGAGCGCACGCAGCGGAATCTGCGCCCGCTCGGTCTCGCCTTTTTCGGCCCCTTCTGGATGCTTGCCGCCTGGTGCGAAATGCGCGGCGACTTTCGCACCTTCCGCATCGAGCGCATCCGCGCGTTGAAGGTGACGGACGAGACCTTCAAGGACGAAAGGGGGAAGACGATGGAGGATTTCCTCGCACGCCCCGGCGAGGGTTGCTACGCCGATGCGCGCGACCGCGTGCCGGGCGTCGCCGCAAAGTAGCGATAAAATGCTTTGGCCGATCAGTCTGCGGAAAAAAGCTCCACGTAGGGCTCATATCGAAAGACCCTGTTTCGGGCTTGACCTGTCAACTCGTTCAGAAGTCCGGCATCCTGGAGTTTGTTTACCAGGTTCGCAGCGCCGGGATACGTAGTGCCTAAAAGACTCGACACCGCTTGGACGGTAGTAACGGGTGTGCGGAACAGGTGTTCCAGAAGTTTCAGTCCGTTGCCCGCCCCTCGTCCGAATGTATCAGTTATGAACTCCCGGTGCTTTTCCCTGAGCTCAACGATCGCGCGCGCGGTTGCCGCGGCTTCGTTCGACACTTCGAAAATGCCAGTCAGAAAAAATTTGAGCCAGTTTTCCCAATCGCCGTCTTCGCGGGTGGCCTGGAGGAGATCGTAATAGCGTGCGCGATGCCGTTTGAGGTAGTGCGAAATATAAAGGACGGGCCGTGACAATATTCCGTCCCTGCACAGAAGGAATGTAACGAGGAGCCGTCCCATGCGCCCGTTCCCGTCCAGGAAGGGGTGAATCGTTTCGAACTGGGCGTGTGCGAGTCCGAACTTTATAAGCGCGGGCAGGTCGGATTCGGTATTCAGGAAGACCTCGAGTTGGTGTAACGCATCGGCGACTTTCTGTGGTGGCGGTGGGACGAAGGTTGCTTGTGCAAGATTGGCTCCCTCGGCGCCTATCCAGTTCTGCACGGTGCGAATTTCGCCTGGCTGCATGTTGTCGCCGCGCACGCCCGCCATCAGCTTTGCGTGAATTTCCTTGATGAGGCGAGTGGAGAGGGGAAGCTCGCTGAGCTTGGATAGCCCGTAATTCATTGCTGAAACGTAGTTCAAGACCTCGTCGACGTCGCGCGGCGGCTGGCGGCCGATGACACGCGCTTCGGCTTCCAGTACGTCTGCCAGCGATGCTTGGGTTCCTTCGATCTGGCTGGAGAGGACGGCTTCCTTTCTGACGTACATCAGAACGAAGAGGTCGGGATTGGGTAGAGAGGAAATTGAGCCATCGAGCCTTCCCAATGCCCTATCGGCCCGTGACAGCAAAGCGTGCATGCTGTTGCTGGTCTCCAGTGGCGGAGTTGGGGGAAGCGGAGAGGGTTCGAAGGCTGAATATCCGCCTATCTGGCGGACATACGTCCCGGCCTTGTAGGACTTTGGCATGAGGATTTCGGTAATTATTACAACTGGTTAACACATGTTACTTCAACTGGCGTGAAATAAGAGGTGTCTGGCGCTTCCATATTAAACGCAGCGTTTAATATGGAGCAAGAACGCGAGCCATATGTAACTCGCATTGCCCAATGAAAAAGCCCGGACGTTTCCGTCCGGGCTTTTCCGTTTCGTCTGAAGCGTCCGCTTATTCGGCGGCGCGGGCGGCGGCCGGCGCGGCGGCGCGCACATCCGGGTCCACATGTGCCTCGAACTTCGCGAAGTTCTCGATGAACATGCCGACGAGCTTCTGCGCCTGCAGGTCATAGGCGGCCTTGTCGGCCCAGGTATCGCGCGGGTTGAGGATCGAATTGTCGACGCCCGGCACGCTCACCGGAACCTCGAAGCCGAAATTCGGATCGGTGCGGAACTCGACATTGTTGAGCGACCCGTCGAGCGCGGCGGCGAGCAGCGCGCGCGTCGCCTTGATCGGCATGCGCGAGCCCGTGCCGTAGACGCCGCCGGTCCAGCCCGTGTTGACGAGCCAGCACGACACCTTGTGCTCGGCGATGAGGGCGCGCAGCAGGTTGCCGTATTCGGTCGGGTGGCGCGACATGAACGGCGCGCCGAAGCAGGTCGAGAAGGTCGCTTCCGGCTCCGTCACGCCTTTTTCCGTACCGGCCACTTTCGCCGTGTAGCCGGACAGGAAGTGATACATCGCCTGGGAGGGCGTGAGCCGCGCCACCGGCGGCAGCACCGAGAAGGCGTCCGCCGTCAGCATGATGATGTTCTTGGGGTGCGGCGCGCGGCCCGTCGGGCTCGCATTCGGAATGAAGGAGAGCGGATAGGCGCCGCGCGAATTTTCCGCCAGCGCCGCGCTGTCGAGGTCGAGCAGGCGGGTGTCCGCGTCCATCACCACATTTTCGAGCACGGTGCCGAAGCGCTGCGTCGTCGCGTAGATTTCCGGCTCGGCGTCGGCCGAGAGCTTGATCATCTTGGCGTAGCAGCCGCCTTCGAAGTTGAAGACGCCGTTCTCCGACCAGCCATGTTCGTCGTCGCCGATCAGCGTGCGTGTCGCAACCGCGGAAAGCGTCGTCTTGCCCGTGCCCGACAGGCCGAAGAAGATCGCCGTGTCGCCCTCGTCGCCCACATTCGCCGAGCAGTGCATCGGCATGACGCGCTTCGGCGGCAGGTCGTAGTTGAGCATGGAGAAGACGGACTTCTTGATTTCGCCGGCATAGGACGTGCCGCCGATGAGCACGATGCGCTTGGCGAAGTTGCAGGCGATCACGGTGCCGGTGCGCACGCCGTATTTCTCGGGGTCGGCTTCGAAGCTCGGCAGGTCGATGATCGTGAATTCGGGCAGGAAGTCGTCGAGTTCTTCCGGCTTCGGCTCGATGAGGAGGTTCTGGATGAAGAGCGAGTGCCAGGCGTATTCCGAATAGACGCGGGTCGCGAGGCGATGGGTCTGGTCGGCGCCGCCGAAGAGATCCTGGATGAAGAGTTCCTTGCCTTCCGCGTGTTTGAGCATGTCGGCATGGAGGAGATCGAAGGCTTCCGTCGTCATCGACTTGTTGTTGTCCCACCAGACCGTCTTTTCGGTGGAGGCGTCGCGGACGATGAACTTGTCCTTGGCGGAGCGGCCGGTATGGACGCCGGTTTTCACCACGAGCGGACCGTTGGCGGCGACATGGCCCTCGCCCCGGCGGATCGCTTCCTCGTAGAGCGCCGCCGGACGGTAGTTCCAGTGCGTCGCTGCGAGATTCTTGAAGCCGCTTGTCTCGGCGCCATGTTTGCTGATGTAGGGCCCGGTCTGTTTCACGCTGCTCTCCTCGTGGTCTTTTAGCCCGCTTCGGGCTCTTATCCTGTTGTCGACGCCGCCCCGGGGCCTTGCGCGGCCGGGGCCGAACTTTATCACGGTCGCGTCTTTCCCGCAGGGATCGAGCCGGCCGGTGGCGAAACCTCGCCTGAAACGAAGCAAAAGCGGGGCCACGTCCTTGTCGGACGGGCCCGCGGGCGCCTCGGAAAATCGGCGTCAACATAGTTCCCGGCCCCGAAGGGCGCAACCGCTTTGCAAAAGACTTGCAACCGATGCGGCGATGCGTCCCTCGCGCCGCGCAAAAGGGCGGAAATGTGCGGAAAAAGGGCGGAGTTAACGCACCTGGCCGCCGGTTCCCCGGCTCCGGTGTTGCCTCAGCCGATGAGGAAATAGACGAACGCCGAGGCCGCCAGGGCGACCGGAAGGGTCAGCAGCCACGAGAGCGCAATGCCTCCCGCCACGCCCCAATGCATCTTGCCCTTGGCGGCGCCAAGGCCGAACAACCCTCCGACGGACACATGTGTCGTGGAAACCGGCAGCCCGAAAGTCGAGGCGGAAATCACGAGCCCGCTCGTTACGAGATTGGCGAGCGTCCCCTCCGCCTCGTTGAACGGCAGGATGCGGGTCGACATCGTGCGCGCGATCCTGCCTGAATGGAGGAGGCCGCCCAGCGCCATGACGAGCGCAATGGCGATCAGGCTGGTCTCGAGGTTGAATGCATGCGCGGCAAGCGCGATGCCGACGATCTTGGGCGTGTCGTTCACCCCCCGTGCGAAGCTCACGGCGCCCGCGCTGACGAAATGCACCCGGCGCAGGATCGGTGCGATGTCGAATTTCCAGAATGCATCGGGCGATGCGGGCGGGCAATCCACCGCTTCGCCCGCGAACGCGACCTGCTGGCGGAGCACCATGGCGCCCTCGCTCACACTCACGGTCTGCATCGTGCCGATGCAGATACAACTGGTCTGCGTCAGGCCGAACCGCGCGGTGAGCCGGCGAAACGCCGGATAGAGCGTCGCCACGAGCATCATCGCCAGAAGCGGGCTCAGCGCCAGCGGCAAAAAGAATGTCGCGCCCAGCGCCTGCAGATTGAGCTCGCGCCCCGCCGCGAGGAGCCCCGCCCCGGCCAGGGCGCCGGTCAGCGCATGCGTGGTCGAAATCGGAATGCCCGTCAGCGCGGCCACGAAGACGGTGACGGCGGCGCCCAGCGCCACGGCGGTAATGAAGGCAGGGTCGGCCAGCACGTCGGTGGGGACGAGCCCCGCGCCGCTGAAAGCCTTGATCAGACCTTCCGCAAGCACGGCAGCGAGAAGCGATCCCGCGAGCGTCGTTCCGATGCCCCATGCGAGCGCCGTCCGGTAGCTTGCCGCGCCACCGCCATAAAGCGTCGCAACGCCCTTGAAGCTGTCATTGGCACCGTTCGCATAGGCAACCGCAAGCACCGCCGCGAGCAGGAAAATATCCGCGCCGTTCATCGGCTGCCCCCGCATGCGTCGGATCGGGGACTGTCGGCGAAACGGATGTCGGGAACGGTGGTCATGATGCAGGCTTCCATGGGGCTGGCACGCAGCCGAATGCGACGGACACCGGCAAGAGAAAGCGGTGTCCGTCCTGCATAGAAGCTTGCTCTGCCGGCGCGCAAGCACGACGGCCTGTCTCTCACGCGCTTGTGACCGGTCGTGAGGGTGCCGTTCCCGGAAGCTTATTCTTCCCGATCGTTCATCGCTTTCATCAGCCGCACATAAAAGGCAACGGCCTCGCCCATATTGGCCACCGATACCCGCTCGTTCGTGCCGTGGAAGCGCGCCATGTCGTCCGGGCCCATGCGGATCGGAATGAAGCGGAACACATTGTCCGTGATCGGAAGATAATGGCGTGAATCCGTGCCGCCGACCACGAGATAAGGCGCGGAGATGACGCCCGGAAAGCTCTCGCCGATCACACGGGTGATGAGCGTATAGCCGTCGCCCTCGACATTCGAGACGGTGGACGCCTCGCGGATGCCCTCAAGCGGCTCGACGCTGACTTCCGGATCGTCGATGGCCTCGCGCACATGCGCGATCACGCCGTCTGCCGTATCGCGCGGATGGATGCGGAAATTGACCACGGCGCGCGCCTCCGGCGGAAGCACGTTTTCCTTGTTGCCGCCGCCGACGATGGTGGGGGCTATGGTGGTGTGAAGCTGCGCCGCGCTGGATGCGCTCTTCTCCATGAAGCCGCGCACCACCGGCTCGAAGAGCCAGAGATTGGCATAGACCATGCGCTGCAGGAACGGCACGGCGGGCGCCCGGCTCTCGATCATGCCGCGCGTCGCGCCGTCGACCCTGCTTTCGAACGGCGTGTTCCCGATCCGCTCAAGCGCGCGGGCAAGTCTGCCGATTGCCGTCTGCGCGGCGGGCGAGGGCATCGAGGAATGTCCGCCCTTCGAATAGGCGACGATATCGAGCGAGATCGAGCCCTTCTCCGCCACGCCGATCATCGCCACCGGCGCCTTGACGCCGGGCAGCAGTCCTTCGCCGACCACGCCGCCCTCGTCCTTCACCCAGTGGAGACGCACGCCGCGCGCCTGCAGCAGCTCCGACAGCGCCTTGTTGCCCGCGCCGCCGCCGATTTCCTCGTCATGCCCGAAGGCGAAGAGGATGGTGCGCTTCGGACGGAAGCCCTCCGCGGCCAGCATATCGGCCGCCTCCACCATGGCGATCAGCGAGCCCTTGTTGTCGATCGTGCCGCGCCCCCAGACATAGCCGTCCGCGATCACGCCACCGAAAGGCGGCTGCTCCCATCTTTCTTCCGTGCCAGGAGCAATCGGCACGACGTCGATATGCGACATGAGAAGCACGGGATCGAGAGAGGCGTCCGCCCCCTCCCAGGTATAAAAGAGAGTGGCGCCGCCAATGATTTCGCGGCGGGTCGCTTGCCGGAAGGCGGGATAAGTCGCGTCCATCCAGTTGCGGAAATCCTCGAAGGCCTGCGCCGACCGCGCAAGATCGGCTTCGTCGGCCCCGCGCTGGAAGGAGATCGTCGGGAAGCGCACTGCTTCGGCGAGATGTTGCGCGGCGCCGTCCGCGTCGATGCTGCCGGCGGCGCCCGCCTGTTCGAGCTCCATCGCCGGCACCATCAGCGTGCGCCCCACCACGATGGCGGCAAGGAGCGCGAAAAGGGCGCCCGCTCCGATCAGAATGCGCTTCAGCATGGATAATCTCTCCCCCGATGTCTCTTGTGTGCGGCCGCCGCCCGTGTGGACAGCCTTGTCTTCTCTTTGGCGCTCCCCGCCGGCCCTGTCAAACCGGCGCGTCGCCTCGCTCTTTGAGGAATAGCCGCGAATATGCTCGTCCCCGTGGCGCCGCTCTTCCCAAGTGCTTATACTGCCGCCACATTTTGGGCCAAAAGCGACCCTAAGCCTCATCGCCGTGCTGGGCGGCGTTCTGTGAGCGGGGTATGTCATGCAAGAGGTCCGGAACGAGCAGGATCAGAACGGCCAGACCGGCCAAAGGGGCCAGGCTGAGAAGGAACGGGGGCCAATGCCGACCATCGCTCTGGTCGACGACGACCGGAATATCCTGACCTCGGTGAGCATCGCGCTCGAATCCGAGGGCTATCACGTGCAGACCTACACGGACGGCGCCGCCGCCCTTGCGGGGCTTGCCGCCAATCCGCCGGACGTCGCCGTCTTCGACATCAAGATGCCGCGCATGGACGGCATGGAGCTGCTGCGCCGTTTGCGTCAGAAGTCGGACCTGCCGGTCATCTTCCTCACCTCGAAGGACGACGAGATCGACGAGCTGTTCGGCCTCAAGATGGGCGCGGACGATTACATCCGGAAGCCTTTCTCGCAGCGCCTGCTGGTCGAGCGCGTGAAGGCCGTGCTCCGCCGCGTCGCGCCGAAGGCCGAGGGTGCCGCCGCCGAGAGTGCCGCGAACCAGGTGATGGAGCGGGGCAAGCTCCTGCTCGATCCCGAGCGCCACACCTGCACCTGGGACGGCAAGCAGGTCGTTCTCACCGTCACCGAATTCCTGATCCTTCAGGCGCTTGCGCAGCGGCCGGGCTATGTGAAGAGCCGCGACTCGCTGATGGATGCCGCCTATGACGATCAGGTCTATGTCGACGACCGCACCATCGACAGCCACATCAAGCGGCTCCGCAAGAAGTTCAAGGAAGTCGACGACGATTTCGATGCGATCGAGACGCTCTACGGCGTCGGCTACAGGTACCGCGACGCCTGAGGCCCGCGGCCTTGCCGACAACTTGGAGCCCTTCATTCCCTGAAGCGGTGAAGGACTCCGGAGGACAGATCCTGGCGCGAGCCGGCAGAAAAGACATGGCGAGCCTCACCGAGGAGGAGATCCGCGACAGCGCGGCCGGAGATGTCGCGTCCTCGCGTGCCGCTTCCGGCGCGCCGGGGCTTGCGCCGCGCGTCCTCGCCCTTCTTTCGCGTCATTTCGCGAATTTTCGCGGCTTCCTCGCGCGCGGCCGTTTTTCGAGCCTCACGCGCCGTATCGTCGCCTTCAACGTGGCGGCGCTTTTCGTGCTGCTCTCGGGCATTCTCTATCTCAATCAGTTCCGCGAAGGCCTGATCGATGCCCGCCGCCAGAGCCTGCTCACCCAGGCCGAGATCATCGCGGGCGCGATTGCGCAAGGCGCCACGGCCGCCCCCGGCGCCACCGTCATCGACCCGCTGGCCGCGGGCGTGATCCTGGCGCCGCCGCCCGGCGACACGTCCGATGCCGTCATCGAGGAAGACGTGCCCATCAATCCGGAAACCGCCGCGCCGATCCTGCGTCGCCTCGTCCTGCCGACGCGCACCCGCGCGCGGCTCTACGGCAAGGAAGGCTGGCTCGTCCTCGACTCGCGCCAGTTGAGCGCGTCCGGCCAGATCGTCGCCTTCGAACTGCCGCCGCCCGAAGGTGCGGACGAGGGCAGTGTGGTCGACAGGATTCTGCAATGGGGCCTGAGCGTGCTGCCCGGCCGCGATCTCGAGCGCTTCCGCGAGGCGGGCAGCCAGAACGGCACGATGTATGAGGAAGTGGCCGCCGCCCTTTCCGGCACCGCCTCGAGCAAGGAACGCGTGAACGACCGCGGCGAGCTTATCATCTCCGTCGCCGTGCCGATCCAGCGGTATCGCGCCGTGCTGGGTGCCCTCATGCTTTCGACGCGCGGCGGCGACATCGACCGCATCGTCCGTGCCGAACGCATCGCCATCCTGCAGGTCTTTCTCGTCGCGCTCGGCGTCACGATCCTTCTTTCCGTTCTTCTCGCGGGCACCATCGCCGAGCCCGTGCGCCGTCTCGCGCAGGCCGCCGAGATCGTGCGGCGCGGCAAGAATGCGCGCGCGCAGATCCCCGATTTCACGGGCCGCCGCGACGAGATCGGCGAGCTTTCGGGCGCGCTGCGCGACATGACGAACGCGCTCTACAACCGCATCGACGCGATCGAGAGCTTCGCTGCCGATGTCGCTCACGAGATCAAGAATCCGCTGACCTCGCTCCGCAGCGCCATCGAGACGTTCCGCGTCGCCCGCGACGAGAGCCAGAAGGACCGCCTCATGGCGATCATCCAGGACGATGTGCGCCGCATCGACCGCCTGATTTCCGATATCTCGAATGCCTCCCGCCTTGATGCCGAACTCTCGCGCAGCGAGCTTGAGGATGTGAATGTCGCAACCCTGCTCGAAACGGTCTGCGACCTCTTCAACGAGACGGGCGTTGCCGGTTCGGCCCGCGTGAAGCTCGACATCGATCCCGGCGCGCCGGGCCGCGAGGGCATGGTGGTGAAGGGCGTCGACACGCGGCTCGGCCAGGTCGTGCGCAACCTGATCGACAACGCGCTTTCCTTCAGCCCTCGCGGCGGCACCGTCCGCGTTTCCGCCTCGCGTGAGCCCGGCCTCGTCGTCATCCGCGTCGAGGACGAGGGGCCCGGCATCGCGCCCGAGAATTTCGAGCGCATCTTCGACCGCTTCCACACCGACCGGCCCGACAGTTTCGGCGAGCATTCGGGCCTCGGCCTCGCGATCTCCCGCCAGATCGTCGCCGCGCATGGCGGCACGATCCGCGCGGATAACCGCATGAAGGACGGCGAGGTCGTGGGCGCCCGCTTCACCGTCGAACTTCCCGAAGCGGAGTAGCGCGATGCCGGACGGGAGCCCTCTCTACATGCACGGCACCTGCATCGCCTGCGGCGCGCGCGCGGTGCTGCTGCGCGGTCCCTCGGGTGCGGGCAAGTCCGATCTCGCCTTCCGTCTCATCCGCGAGGATGCGAGCGGCGAAACGCGTCTCGTCGCCGACGACCAGGTGGCGCTCCATCTGGAGGGGGAGGTCCTTGTCGCGCGCCCGCCCGCGCTCCTTGCCGGCTTGCTGGAGCTCCGGGGTCTCGGCCTCGTCGCCATGCCCGGCATGGCGCAAGCGCCGCTCTCCCTGATCGCCGATCTCGTGCCCCGCGAGGAGGTGCCACGCCTCCCCGAGCCGCGTTTCGAGGAAATTCTCGGGCGGCGCCTGCCGCTCCTCGCCCTCCACGCTTTCGACGGCACCGCACCGGCAAAGCTGCGCCTCGCTCTCGAAACGCTGCCCGATAGCGGTTTTCCCGGACCGGATGGCCGTTTTGGGCCGCCTGCCTGAGCCTTCTGCCTTTATAGTGTGCGTTTGCCCCCGGTTCGTGCCGATTGTTGCATCGCAACACTTGTCATAGATGCGCGATTGGGGTCACGATACGCCCCTTCGCGGGGGCGAAAAGTGGTGAGCCAGCGCCGGACGGCGCGGTCCCGCTCAAATGCGGCATTGAGGGCTATTGATGATCGGTTTGGTACTCGTAACGCATGGTCAGCTGGCCAGTCAGTTCGTCGCGGCGATGGAGCACGTCGTCGGCCCCCAGGCCCAGGTCGCCTCGATCAGCATCGGGCCGGACGACGACATGGAGCAGCGCCGCAAGGACATCTTGAAGGCGGTCGCCGCAGCGGACTCGGGTGATGGCGTCATCCTGCTGACCGACATGTTCGGCGGCACGCCCTCGAACCTCGCCATCTCCGTCATGGACAAGGCGAAGGTCGAGGTGATCGCGGGTGTGAACCTGCCCATGCTGATCAAGCTTGCCAGCGTCCGCGACAGCGCGAGTTTGAGCGATGCCGTCGATCAGGCGCAGGAGTCCGGCCGCAAATACATCTCCATCGCGAGCCGCGTGCTCGCTGGCGACGGAGCCTGAAAATTGGCTTCAGCCGAAACAAAACCGGGCCTTTATGTCCGCGAAGTCGAGATCGTCAACAACCGGGGTCTTCACGCCCGGGCCTCCGCGAAATTCGTGCAGCTTGCCGAGAAGTTCGATGCCGGCATTTCCGTCTCCCGCGAAGGGCAGACGGTGCCGGGCACCTCGATCATGGGTCTGATGATGCTCGCCGCCGCGCCCGGCTGCTGCATCCGCATCGAAACGGACGGCCCGGATGCGGAAGCCGCCCTTGAGGCACTCTCCGCCCTTGTGGCCGACGGCTTCGGCGAGCGCGACTGAATTCTATTCCTTGAAGTAGACCGTCTGTACGCTGGTCGCGAGAAGCGTTCCGTCCGCACCCCAGAGTTCCGCCGACTGGTCGAAATATCCCCGCCGGAAAACCTTCGAATCCGCAACGCCGATCAGCGGTGTCTTGCCCTGCGCCGCAAGCCCTGCGGCGTCGGTGTGGAAATAGGTGGTGAGAGATACGGTTCCCGCGGGCACCATTCGGCCCCGCACGAGGAAGATGCGGACGATGAACGTGTCGGCGAGCGCTGCGAGCGCGGTGAAATCGAGCGCCCGCGCGGGCTTGTCGGCGATCCAGAGCAGCGAGCGCGAAGGCGCCGGGTCGTCATCCGCCCGCGCCTCGAAATTCATCGCCCCTTCCGCGAAGCGCAGGTCGTAGCGCTGCAGCCAGGCATTGCGGCCTTCCGTCGCCATCGGCGTCAGCGTCTCATGGGGCGGGATCGAGGGCATCTCTGCTGGCTGATGCGCCCAGGTTTCGCGCCGCTTCGCGAACACGGCGCTCGCCGTCGCCGCGATCCCGTGGTCCTGCGCAAGCGTCATCGTCCAGTGCTGCGTTGAACGGTTGGCCCGCGCCTCCCGGAGTTCGACCTCGAACGCGCCCTCCGCGATCGGCGCGCAGAAATTGACCGTCAGCGCCACCGGGTCGCCAGGCCGTTGCGGGGCTTCCAGCGCGGCGCGAAGCAGCGTCGCCGCCGTCGTGCCGCCGAAAGGCCCCATCATGTTCCAGTAGGCGGGCAAGGTGTGCCCGCCAAACCGCCCTTCGCCCGTAAAAACATATAAACATTTCTTTATGTCACCTTGCTCCCTCGGCCTCGCCTTGTTATAAGGCCCCATCACGACGCCGGTCCCCGCTGGCGCAGCACTCGCTTGCGCGTCGGCCCGCGGGCCCCCTTACGGGCCGCCGGACTGGTGACCGGACGCACAGCCGAATTCAAAAGGAGCGCGACAGCCTCATGAGCCAAGCCGCAAAAGCCGATACCCACGATTACGCCATCAAGGACATCAATCTCGCCGACTGGGGCCGCAAGGAACTGGACATCGCCGAGACCGAAATGCCGGGCCTCATGGCGACCCGCGAGGAATTCGGCTCGAAGAAGCCGCTGAAGGGCGCCCGCATCGCCGGCTCGCTCCACATGACCATCCAGACCGCCGTGCTGATCGAGACGCTGGCCGAACTTGGCGCCGACATCCGCTGGGCCTCCTGCAACATCTATTCGACGCAGGATCACGCCGCCGCCGCCATTGCCGCGCGCGGCATCCCCGTCTTCGCGATCAAGGGCGAAAGCCTCGAGGATTACTGGGAATACACCCACCGCATCTTCGAATGGGCCGATGGCGGCACGCCGAACATGATCCTCGACGACGGCGGTGACGCGACGCTCCTCATCCATCTCGGCAAGCGCGCCGAGGATGGCGACGCCGCCTTCCTTGAAACGCCGGGCAACGAGGAAGAGGAAGTCCTCTTCGCCGCGATCAAGCGCCGCCTGAAGCACAAGCCGGGCTGGTACAACCTGGTCGCGAAGAATGTGCGCGGCGTGACGGAAGAAACCACCACCGGCGTTCACCGTCTCTACGAGATGCAGAAGAAGGGCACGCTGCTCTGGCCGGCGATCAACGTCAACGACAGCGTCACGAAGTCGAAATTCGACAATCTCTATGGCTGCCGCGAGTCGCTGGTGGACGGTATCCGCCGCGCCACCGACGTCATGATGTCGGGCAAGGTCGGCGTCGTCGCGGGCTTCGGCGATGTGGGCAAGGGCTCCGCCGCTTCGCTCCGCCAGGCCGGCTGCCGCGTCATCGTCACCGAGATCGACCCCATCTGCGCGCTCCAGGCCGCGATGGAAGGCTATGAAGTGACGACCATGGACGAAGCCGCACCGCGCGGCGATATCTTCGTCACCACGACCGGCAATATCGACGTCATCACCGTCGATCACATGCGGAAAATGAAGCACCGCGCCATCGTCTGCAACATCGGCCACTTCGACAGCGAGATCCAGATCGGCGGTCTGCGCAATCTGAAGTGGCACAATGTGAAGCCGCAGGTCGACGAGATCGAGTTCCAGGACGGCAAGCGCATCATCCTGCTCGCCGAGGGCCGCCTCGTGAATCTCGGCTGCGGCACGGGCCATCCGAGCTTCGTCATGTCGGCCTCCTTCACCAACCAGACGCTTGCCCAGATCGAACTCTGGACCAAGCCCGAGGAATACGAGAAGAAGGTCTACGTCCTGAAGAAGGAGCTCGACGAGAAGGTCGCGCGCCTTCACCTCGAAAAGATCGGCGTGAAGCTCGAAAAGCTGAACAAGAAGCAGGCCGACTATATCGGCGTTGCCGCCGAAGGCCCCTTCAAGCCCGAGACCTACCGCTACTGAGGGTCGGCCCTCTCCGGCTGCGCAAGGCGTGCCGGCAAAACCACAAGCCCGGCGGAAACGCCGGGCTTTTCGTTTGTGGCGGGCCGGGTGCCCCTTCGCCGCACTATTCTCGAACCCTGATATTTCACCTCTGAGTCACCCGTGGTGTAGTATCTGCCGGGGTCCGGTGATTTGCGCCCGCCCATGACGATGGAAGGGCGCAAGACGGAAGGGGTTGTGTGTGTGTTGAACTCGGCAGAATGCCGGAAGCGGGATGTCGTGCGGCGTGGGGCAAGGCTTGTCCCGGCGCTGCTTGCGGCTTCCTTCCCGCTTCCCGCCGTCGCACAGCCTGTCCCCAAAGGCCTCATGGAAACGCTCGCCGTGCTGGGGTTGCCCTCGGAAGCCGCCGCCGAACCCGCCGTCGCCACCTCCTTTGCCATTGCCGCGGGCCTCGCCTTCGCTGGCATCCTCGCCGCCATCACCGGCCTTCGCGCCGCCCGCGCCGCCCGCCGTGTCGCGCTCGATCGCGAGGCAAGCCTGTCGGCGCTCGAAGCCCGCCTCGACGCGGCGGAATCGATCCTCGCCGCCGAGCCCGATGCCGTTTTCATCTGGACGCCGGAGAGCTTGCGTGCCGCCCCCGGCACCTTTCAGGCCCGGCCCCGCATCGTCGGCTCCACGGCGACGCTGGTGGACCCTTCCTCCGGCGATCTCGATTTCAACTACCTGCTCACCCGGCTCGAGCCGGAAAATGCCGGCCGCCTCAACACGGCGGTGCAGCGCCTGCGCACGCGCGGTGCGCGCTTCTCGCTCCATGTTCAGTCCACGGACGGACGCACCTTCGAAGCGGAGGGCCGCCCCGCGGGCGCGCTCGCCGTGCTCTGGCTGCGCGACGTAACCGGCGAACGCGCCGAGGTATCGCGCCTCAAGGAGCGTCTCCGTCAGGCCGAGTACAGCCGCGGCCGCTTTGAGGAACATCTCATGCAGGCGCCCTTCGCCGCCTGGCGCCGCGACGACAAGGGCAATCTCGTCTGGGTGAACGCCGCCTATGCCCGCGCCGTCGACGCCGCTTCGCCGGACGACGCCGTGACGCGCGGCCTCGAACTTCTCGGCGAGGAAACGCTGGCCGCGCTTCGCCGTACGCTCTTCGACCGCGCCCGCGCCCGCGAGCGCAGCCACGCCATCATGGCGGGCGAGCGCCGCGCCCTCGACATCGTCGAACAACGCCTCTCCGACGGCGTCGCCGGCATCGCCATCGATGTGTCGGATCTCGACGAGGCGGAAGCCAAGCTTCGCCGCCACATCGAAAGCCATGCCGCGACGCTCGACCGCGTGACGACGGCGGTCGCGATCTGCGGGCCGGACAAGCGCCTCACCTTCCACAACCGCGCCTACGAAACGCTTTGGGGCCTCGACCCGCAATGGCTCGACGGCGGCCCCTCCGACAATGAAATTCTCGACGAGTTGCGTGCGCGCCGCCGCCTGCCCGAACAGGCGAACTTCCAGGCCTGGAAGCAGGGCCGCATGGAAATCTACACCTCGACCGAGCCGCTCGAGGAGTTCTGGCATCTGCCGGACGGGCGCACCGTCAAGGTGCTTGCGCAGGCTCACCCCTTCGGCGGCGTCATCTATCTCTATGAAAACGTCACCGAGCGGCTGAACCTCGAAAGCTCCTATAACACGCTCGCCCGCGTCCAGCGCGAGACGATCGACCATCTCTATGAAGGTGTGGCGGTGTTCGGCTCCGACGGGCGTCTGAAGCTCTTCAATCCCGCCTTCCTCAACATCTGGGCGCTCGACGAGGACAAGCTCGCCGGCGAACCGCATGTGAACGAACTGATCGAGCTTTGCCGCCCGCTCATGGCCGACGAGCGCGAACGGGAGGCACTGAGGAACGGCGTCACCGGCATGTCGGGCATGCGCACGCCGCAGACGGGCCGGCTCCTTCGGCCGGACGGCACGGTCGTCGACTATGCCATGGTGCCGCTGCCGGATGGCGCGACGCTCATGACCTATGTCGACGTGACGGATTCGACGCAGATGGAGCAGGCGCTGCGCGACCGCAACGACGCGCTCGAAACGGCGGACCGCCTCAAATCCGAGTTCATCAGTCACGTCTCCTACCAGCTGCGCACGCCGCTCACCAACATTCTCGGCTTCGGCGAAATTCTCGAAGCGGAAATGTTCGGCACGCTCAATCCGCGCCAGCACGAATACATGCAGGGCATTCTCGAAAGTTCCGAAACGCTGATCGACGTCGTGAACGACATTCTCGATCTCGCCGTCATCGAGGCGGGCGCCATGACGCTCGACCTTTCCGATGTCGAACTGTCGGAAGTCATCTATGCGACGGAGGAATTCGCGCAGCGTCCCGCGCAGAAGAACAAGGTCGTCCTCAGGGTCGAATGCCCGAAGGACATCGGCACGGTGCGCGCCGACGAAAAACGCATCAAGCAGATCATGATCAACCTGCTGTCGAATTCGCTCGCCTTCACGAGCCCCGGCGACACCATCATTGTCGGCGCCGCGCGGCATGAAAGCTCGGTCGAGCTCTATGTCGAGGATACGGGGATAGGCATCAAGCCGGAATTCCAGGGCAATGTCTTCGATCGCTTCGAGGCGCATGGCGGTTCGGATCGCCGCCGCGGCGCGGGCCTCGGCCTCAGCCTTGTGCGCTCCTTCGTGGAACTTCACGGCGGCTGGGTGACGCTCGAAAGCGCGCCCGATGTCGGCACCCGCGTCACCTGCCACCTCCCCGTCCGCGCCGCCCCGCCCGCCACGGGCATCGCCACAACTCCCGCGCCGACAAGGGTCGAAGCGGGCTGATCTGTCCGCCTTTCGCTTTCACAAGGAATGTCGTTCCGGTGAAGGCGCTGCATCTTTACCAATCCGTCATTGCGAGGAGCGGCGAAGCCGCGACGCGGCAATCCACAGGAAGGATACCGCAAGTCGCGAAGCTCAATGGATTGCTTCGTCGGCCTTTCGGCCTCCTCGCAATGACGGCTCTCATTAGAGACCTCACAGAAATATCCTGTAAGGCGTGGCCGTCCCGTCCGGCTGCTTCACCTGGAACTCGGCGCCGCGTTCGGCTTCCTGGATCAGCGCCTCGTAAAGCCTGAGCGCATTGCGGATCACTTCGGCGTAGGACGCGGCTTCCGTCTTTTCCTTCAACTGCTGCAGCCGCTCCATCGCCTGCGGCGGCAGTTCGAGCTGCACGCGCGTCGTGTCGCGATCCTCGCCGCCATGCCGCTTGTGCCGCCGCCCGTGGCGATGGCCGCGCCGTCCGCGCCGCTCTTCGCTCTCGCCCGCATCGGCGCCGGTCTCCGGCGTCTCTTCCTTGAAGCCGCTCATGCCGCGTCCCTCCGGCCATGCGTGCGGCGATGGCCGCCCCGGAAGTGCCCGCCCGCGAAAAGCAGCGCGATAGCCGCAACGGTGAGCGTCGCCAGCGGATAGCTCGCCGCCGTCGAGATCAGCGCAACGCCCACCGCAATCACGGCGAGCAGTATCAGTAGCCGCGGCGCGCGATACCCGCCCCGCCATTCATGTCCATGCCATTCGCGTCCATGCCACTCATGCCCCCGCCACTCATGAGCGTCCCATCCGCCTTCGCAAGGCCCCTCATAGCGCGAGCACGCGCGCTTTTCCTTTTCCGAGAGAGGAAACTCCTCCCCCGCATCGATCTGGTATCGGCTCACCACGTCCTCCCGGCGCCTCTGCGCCCCTGTGATTTGAAATGTCTGTTCGTCTGTCATGTCTCGTCCTCTTCGAGGCGGAGCGGCCTGAGAACCGGCACGCTTCATCGCCTTCGCAGCATTAAATAATCAAAATATCATCATAAATAAATCCAAAAATGCGCTAAATCCGTAAAACCCTGGAATCCTTGCCCTTTCCGCGGCCCGGATGGACGCTGGGTCGCTGAATCAGGAGGCCGCCCATGCCCGCAAAGCCAACCCGCCGGAAGCCTTACGAACTCTTCTACTGGCCGGGCATTCCCGGTCGCGGCGAATATGTCCGCCTCGCGCTGGAGGAGGCGGGCGCGCCCTATGTCGATGTCGTCCGCGAACGCGAGGGCGGCATGGACGAGATGCTGGCGCTCATGGAAGGCGAGGGTACGAAGCATCCCGCTTTCGCGCCGCCTTTCCTGCGCGACGGGCGCGTCGTTATCGGCCAGGTCGCGGCGATCCTCTTCTATCTCGGTCCTCGCTTGCGGCTCGCGCCGAAATCGGAAAGCGCCGCGCTCTGGACGCATCAGATCGAGCTCACCATCTCGGACTTCGCGGCGGAAGCGCATGACGTGCACCACCCGGTCGGCGTCGGCCTCTATTATGAGGATCAGAAAAAGGAAGCCGCCCGCCGCGCGGAGGAATTTCGCGGCGCGCGCATGCCGAAATTTCTCGACTGGTTCGAGGCGGTTCTCGAAGCGAATGGCGCGAGCGAAGCAAAGCCCCATCTCGTCGGCAGGTCGCTCACCTATGCCGACCTCTCGCTCTTCCACACGGTCGACGGTTTGCTCTATGCCTTCCCGAAAGCGACGGCGCGCCTCCTGCGCAAGCGTCCCCTCGTTGCCGCGCTTCATGCCGCAACGCGTGAACGCCCGAGGATCGCCGCATATCTGAAAAGCGAGCGCCGCCAGCCCTTCAACGAAAGCGGCATCTTCCGCCACTACAGGGAGCTGGACAGGTAATCGCCTCCCCCTCGCGGGGAGGTCGGGAAATTCGCAACAGCGGATTTCCCGGGTGGGGGGATGTTACTCCACCTTCTCGATCACCGCGCAGGCAACGCGCCCGCCCGCGCCGCCGATCGGCTGGCTCATATGGTCGTCCGGACCTTCATGAATGACGAGCGCTGAGCCGTCCTCGTCGATGAGGTTCGCACGGCCTTCAGCCTCCGACAGCGTCACGCGGTCGGAATAGAGTTCCGCGTTCACCGTGCCGTCTTCCGCGGCATATATGTTCGGCAGGTCGCCATCGTCCGGTCCTTCGGGGTTCAGCAGCCCGTGCGGTTCCTTGGCGGCATGCTGCACATGGGAGCCGGACTTCTTGTAGCCCTCGTCCGAGCAGTCGCCCGTCTCGTGGAAATGGATCGCATGCCAGCCCGGCTTGAGCCCCGAGGCGGTCACGCGGATGACGGCGCCTCCCGGCCCCTCGGAGAGATCGGCCGTCCCCGCATCGGCGCTTTCCTGCGTCTTGAAGGTGGCGGTCGCGAGCGGCGCCCCGGCCAGCGCCGGCGCCGCGGCGCCAAGAGCGAGGATCGAAACCGCGGCAAGCGGTGCCAGCCGCCGGAGGGTCCTGATGGGCGTCATGATGGGGTCTCCTTTGAAAAAAACGTCGCGAACCGGAGAGAAACTAGCCCATTCCCGGCCGGGGAAAAGCCCGCCGCGCTCTTCACGAACCCGTGAACCGGAATTTCGGACTGGTGACTGACTGACCGAAATGTTATTTTGGGTCAGTTCCGGTATATGACCCGCCAGCCCTCACGCCAGAAGAGGTCGCCCCATGTCCATCAAACTTACCGTCAACGGCCAGCCTCACGAGCTCGATGTCGAGCCCGAGATGCCCCTTCTCTGGGTGCTGCGCGACGAGCTCGGCCTCACCGGCACGAAGTTCGGCTGCGGCGTTGCCGCCTGCGGCGCCTGCACCGTCCATATCGACGGCGTGGCGACGCGCACCTGCGTCACTCCGGTGGAAGCCGCCGATGGCGCCGAAATCACCACCATCGAGGGCCTTGCCGCCGTCTCCGGCGCGCCCGAGGGCGGCCTGTCCGCGCTCCAGGCTGCCTGGGTCGCCAAACAGGTTCCCCAATGCGGCTATTGCCAGTCCGGCATGCTGATGGCCGTCTCCGCGCTGCTGGCGGAAAACCCTCAGCCCACGGACGAAGACATCGACGCCGCGATAACGAATATCTGCCGTTGCGGCACCTATCCGCGCGTCCGCGCCGCCATCCGCGACGTGACGGCGGCTTGAGGGAGGGAAAGATCATGGCCATGAAACTCGGAAAACCCACCCGCCGCCAGTTCCTCATCGCGGGCGGCGCCGCTGCCGGCGGTGCGCTCCTCCTCGGCTATGCCGCCTCCGGCCCCTCGCGCCGGACGCTCGCGGACAACGCCGCCGCCAAAGGGGGCGAACGCTTCGTCACCTCCTGGCTCAAGGTCGCGCCGGACAACACGGTGACGGTCTATGTCCCCCATGCCGACATGGGGCAGGGCACGATCACCGCGCTCGCCATGATGGCGGCCGAGGAACTCGACGCCGACTGGTCGCTGGTGCGCGCCGAACAGGCCCCCGCCGAACCCGCCTTTGCCAATGAGTCGCTCGGCAACGAATTCGTCCCCGGCGACGGCGTGCCGCCCATGCTGAAGGGCGTGAACGCCGCTGCCTGGTACCGGGTGGCGAAATTCATGAGCCTCCAGATCACCGGCGGTTCCATGGCGGTCCGCTACACCGGCCAGCACGGCATGCGCACCACGGGCGCCGCCGCGAAGGAAATGCTGGTCAAGGCCGCCGCCGCGCGCTGGAACTGTTCGCCGTCGGACTGCACCGTCGCCATGAGCTTGGTCACGGGGCCGAAGGGCGAGACCGCCACCTATGGCGAGCTTGCGGCAGACGCCGCCGGATATTCCCCTTCCGCGAACCCGGCGCTCAAGTCCCGCAAGGACTACACGATCGTCGGCACGCCGCGCCCCCGCTTCGACATTCCGGGCAAGGTCGATGGCAGTGCGAAATACGGCGTCGATGCACATGTCCCCGGCATGCTTTATGCCGCCGTGCATCTCGGCCCCGTCTCCCGCTCGACAGTGGTCTCCTACGACGCATCGGAAATTCTCTCCCGTCGCGGCGTGAAGAAGGTGGTCGAGTTCCCGGCAGGCGTCGCCGTCGTCGCCGACAATTACTGGCGTGCCAAGGAAGCGGCCCTCGCTCTCGAAGTCAAGTTCGACGCGGGCGAGAAGGCGAACGTCTCCTCCGAAACGATTTTCGCCGCGCAAGGCGAGGCGCTTTCGGGCGAAACCGAGGCGGACAAGGAAGCCGGCGATGCCGCCTCCGCCTTCGCGGCTGAGGGCGCCGATATCGTCGCCGCCGAATACCGCGTGCCTTATCTGGCGCACGCCTGCATGGAGCCGATGAACTGCACCGTCTGGATACGCGACGGCAAGGCCGATGTCTGGGTGGGCGTGCAGGACCCGCTCGGCACCCGCGCCCGCATCGCCGACGTCACCGGCATCGATTTCGACAATGTCACCGTCCATCCGATGCTGCTCGGCGGCGGTTTCGGACGCCGTATTCCGCTGCGCGAGGGCTTCTTCGATTTCCCCAGCGAGATCGACTGGGCGGCGAAGATCGCGATGGAAGTCGATGCGCCTGTGAAGCTCGTCTACACCCGCGAAAACGACATCCAGCACGATGCCTATCGCCCCGCCGTGACGAGCCGCATCCGCGCCGTGGTGAATGCGGAAGGCTATCCGGCGGCTTACGAAAATCTCTACGTCTACAAGGACGACCCCGTAGAAGCGCCGCACATCCCCTATGGCATCGAGAACCAGTCGATCCGCTATGCCGAGGTGCCGACGCATATTCCGCGCGGCCCCTGGCGCTCCGTCGCGCACACGCAGCACACGTTCTTTTCGGAAAGCTTCATCGACGAGCTGGCCCATCGCGCCGGCAAGGACCCGCTCGACTACCGCCTGGCGCTCCTGAAGGAGAAGCCGCGCCACGCCGCCGTGCTGAAGCTTGCCGCCGAAAAGGCGGGCTGGGGCGGGCGTTTGCCGGAAGGCCGCCATCACGGGCTTGCCGTGCAGGAAAGCTTCGGCACCGTCGTTGCGGAAGTCGCCGAAATCTCGATCGAGGACGGCGGCCCCCGCATCCACCGCGTCACCGCCGCGGTCGATTGCGGTCTCGTCGTCAACCCCGACACCGCCGCGCAGCAGATCGAGTCCGGCATCATCTACGGCCTCACCGCCGCGCTTTACGGCGAAATCAGCATCGAGAACGGTGCCGTCGTGCAGACGAACTTCACCGACTACGAGATGCTGCATCTGTCGGAATGCCCGGAGATCGACGTGCACTTCGTCGACAGCGACGCTCCCATCGGCGGTCTCGGCGAACCGGCGACACCCGTCGTCTCCGCCGCCGTCTCGAACGCGATCTTCGCCGCCACCGGCAACCGCATCCGCCAGCTGCCCTTCAAGCTGCACGACCTCAGTCAGGTATCGGACAAGTTCGCGCAAGCTGCGGACTAGGAAGACTGCTGAGTGAACTGAAGGAAACGGCACACGGAGGCACGGAGGCGCGAAGAAGGAGGAAAACGGGATCGCGCGCCGAAGGCGCAACCGGAGTCCGTTTTCCACCATGAGCATATTCCGGCGTGAAATCGCCTTGCTTCTCCGTGTCTCCGTGTCTCCGTGTGCAGAATAAAAAGCCTTCGTATCCGAAAACAGGAGACCCCATGTCCACAGTCCTCGTCACCGGCGGCTCCGGTTTCATCGGATCGCATTGCATCCTCCAGCTCCTCGAAAAAGGCCACGAGGTCCGCACCACGGTGCGCAATCTTTCGCGCGAGCCTGAAGTCCGCGCCATGCTGAAGGCGGGCGGTGCCGAGCCCGGTTCCCGTCTCTCCTTCTTCGCCGCCGACCTGATGAAGGATGAGGGCTGGGCCGAGGCCGCGCAAGGCTGCGACTACGTGCTCCATGTCGCCTCGCCCTTTCCGCCCGGCGTGCCGAAACACGAGGACGAGTTGATCGTCCCTGCCCGCGAAGGCGCGCTCCGGGCGCTGCGTGCCGCGCGCGATGCGGGCGTGAAGCGCGTCGTGCTCACCTCCTCCTTCGCCGCCATCGGCTACGGCCAGGGTGTCCGCGCCAAGCCCTTCGACGAAACCGACTGGACGAATCTCGAAGGCGACGACATCACGCCCTACACCAAGTCGAAGACGATTGCCGAACGCGCCGCCTGGGATTTCATCGAGCGCGAAGGAAATGGCCTCGAACTCGCCGTCGTGAATCCCGTCGGTGTGCTCGGCCCCGTCCTCGGGCCGGACTTTTCCACCTCCATCCAGATCGTGAAGGGCCTGATGGACGGCGCCATGCCAGGCTGTCCGAAACTCGGCTTCGGCCTCGTCGATGTGCGCGACGTGGCCGACCTCCACATCCGCGCCATGACGGACCCGGCCGCGAAGGGCGAACGCTTCCTTGCCATCTCCGGCGATTTCGTCTGGATGCGCGACGTTGCGCTCTTCCTCAAGGAGCGGCTCGGTAAGGCCGCTGCGAAAGTGCCCACGCGTCAGTTGCCCAACTGGCTCGTCTTCATCGCCGCGCTGCGCATGCCCGAGGTGAAGCTGCTGCTTCCCGAACTCGGCAAGGAGAAGCACGCCACCGGCGCGAAGGCCGGGCGCGTTCTCGGCTGGCAGCCGCGTTCCTGGCAGCAATCCGCCGTCGACACCGCCGAGAGCCTCGCGAAGCTCGACGCCTGACGCGCGGGAAAACCGCTAGCCTGCGAAAATCCCGAGCGGGTCATGCGCCCGCGCCACGCTGACGATGTAGAGGAAGACGAGAAGCGCCGCCGCCCAGAGCCCCGCGCGTTCCGCTCTCGTCCGCGCGAAGCGGAAGGCTGCGATGCCGATCCCCACATAGACGAAGAGCAGCACCACTTTCACGGTCAGCCACGCATCGATGAAGGGATATTGCTGCACCACCGTCATCAGCATCAGCGCGGCGGTGAGCAGCACCGTGTCGATCGTGTAGCTCGTGAGCTTCACCGGCGTCGACATGGCGAGCCGCGCCGCGGCGCCGCCTTCGCCCGCCAGAAGCGCCGCCCCCCGCAGGAAGAAGAGCGAGCCGCTCAGGATCACGCTCCAGATATGGACGAGCCGGATTTCGGCATGGAATTCGATCATCCGGCTCGTCTTCTCCTCGTTTGTCCGCTCGCCTGCCTCAGTCGCCCGCGCGTGCGCCGGCGCGGGCGTCCCTCTCGCTCCGCACCGGCACTTCGTCCTCCCGCTTCGGGAAGAGCCAGAGCCCCGCCACGAAGACGACGAGCGCGAGCGCGCCGATCGAGAAGATCGTGTCGCCCGGCACGCGCATCCAGATGAGCAGGTCCACGAAGGGCTGCTGCATGAACTCCGCCGAGCGTGCATAGGCATAGCCATGTTCGAGCGAGGCGAAAAGCTGCATCGTCCCGAGCGGCAGCAGCGTCAGCAGCGCCATCAGCGCGAGCCCCGCATTCAGGCACCAGAAGCTCGTCTTCAGGATGCCGTCATGCCAGGCAAGCTCCGGCTTCATGCCACGCAGGCAGAACAGCACGAGCCCGATGCCGAGCATGCCGTAGACGCCGAAGAGCGCCGTATGTCCGTGCAGCGGCGTCAGGTTCAGCCCCTGCATGTAGTAGAGCGACAGCGGCGGATTGATGAGGAAGCCGAACAGCCCCGCGCCGACCAGGTTCCAGAAGGCGACCGCGATGAAGAACATCACCGGCCAGCGATAGCGCCTCATCCAGGGCGTCGCCCCGCCGAGGCGGTAGGTGTGATAGGCCTCGAAGCCGATATAGGCGAGCGGCACCACTTCGAGCGCGGAGAAGCTCGCCCCGAGCGCCAGCACCGGCGTCGGCGAGCCTGCGAAGTAGAGATGGTGCAGCGTGCCGAGCACGCCGCCCGCCATGAAGATGATCGTCGCAAAGAGCACGGCGACCGTCGCCATCCTCACCTGCAGCAGCCCCAGCCGCGTGAACAGGAACGCGATCACCGCCGTCGCGAAGACCTCGAAGAAGCCTTCCACCCACAGATGCACGAGCCACCAGCGCCAGTATTCCACCATCGAGATATGCGTGTGCTCGTTCCACATCAGCGCCGCCGCGAAGAACAACCCGATCGCGACGGTGGAGAGGAACAGGAGCCCGATGATTGAGCGCATCTCGGATTTCTGCGTCAGCGTCGGCCAGAGCGCGCGGCCCACAAGCACGAGCCAGAGCATCAGCCCGATGAACAGGAACCACTGCCAGAAGCGGCCCATATCGGCATATTCCCAGCCCTGGTGCCCGAACCAGAAATTATTCTCGAGCCCCAGCGTCTGCATCACCGCGAACCATTGTCCGGCGAAGGAGCCCACCACGATGATGAGAAGGCACACCCAGAGGAAATTGACGCCGAGCCGCTGAAAGCGCGGCTCATGGCCCGACACCGCCGGCCCGATATAGAGCCCCGTGCCGAGCCAGGCGACCGCGATCCACAGCACCGCGAGCTGCGTGTGCCATGTCCGCGTGATGGAATAGGGTAGGATGTCCGCCAGCGCATAGCCGTAAACGTCCTGTCCCTCCACCTGGTAATGCGCCGTCATCGCGCCGAACAGGATCTGCACGATGAAGAGCGCCAGCAGCACCCAGAAATATTTCGCCGTCGCGAGCATGGAGGGCGTCGCCTTCACATGCCGCATCGGGTCGAATTCCGGCAGCGGCACGCGCGCCTCGTCGCGGTCATGCGTCACCGCGTGATGCCAGCCGAGAAGGCCGATGCCCGCCAGCAGGAAGGTCACGCTGAAGGCCGACCAGAGAAAAGTGCTGGCCGGCGGCTTGTTGCCGATCAGCGGTTCATGCGGCCAGTTGTTCGTATAGGTGATGGTGTCGTCCGGGCGCTCGGTTCCCGCCGCCCAGGCCGTCCACCAGAAGAAGGCCGGCAGCACGCGCCGGTTTTCCGCGTCCGGCACGGTGCCGTTCTTCATCGCATAGGCTTCGCGCAGTTCCGCCGTCGCCGGGTCGTCGCCGAACAGGCTTTGGTAATGCGCGGAGACTTCGCGGATCGCCTGCGCCCTTTCGTTGCCGAGCGTGATCGTCTTCGTTTCCGGATCGTACGTATTGGTGCGCATGACGCCGCGCAGCCGCCCTTCGAGCGCCGCCTGCCGCTCCGCGCCAAGCTCCGTATAAGGAACACCGTCCTCGGCCCGCGCCCAGCCGTCGAGCACGGCCAGCGCCTCGCGGTGCAGCCAGTCCGCGCTCCAGTCCGGCGCCACATAGCCGCCATGGCCCCAGATCGAGCCGAGCTGCATCCCGCCCATCGACTGCCAGACCTGCCGGCCCTTCTCGATTTCGGCGCGGCTATAGATCGCCGTGCCGTCCGCCGCCACCACGCGGTCGGGCATGGGCGGCGCCGCTTCATAGATGCGCGTCCCGCTCCACAGCAGCACGCTGAACGAAACCACCAGCAGCACGCCGAGCAGCGCCCACAATTTCCTTGTATCGGTCATCTCATCTTTCCCCTCGTGATGGTCGCGTCCGTGCGCAGGCGCTGTCGCGCGGAGCCGCGCTCAAGGCGCGCGGCTTTGCCAGTCGTTGTGTGTGAATGAGTTTCGGCGCCGTCGCGCGGCTCTTTCCCTCGCGGCGTGCCGCGTAGGTTCTCTGCCTCGTCCCTGCATCGGAATGCGTGCCACCGCGCTTCCTCTTGCTGGTTCCTTGGCTGGCCTCTTGGCCGGTTCCCGGACCGCGATGGTCCCGGACTCCTGGAGGAAACCTTAAGCTCACCCGCGCCCCTCTGCCAATGACGAACTCATAAAGATGCATCCACGATACATCTTATCGCGCGCCGCGCAATGTCACGCTGCCTCACACGGGGCCCCTGCGGCCTCATGCCGCTCGCGCGCTTCAAGGGCGATCCGAAACAAAGCTCTTCCTCCCACCCTCCCCTCGGGGAGGGTCAAAATTCGCTTCGCGAATTTTGGGGCGGGGGGCGAACGGATGCTGCACCAGCCTGGATCCACCCTCCGCCTTTCCCCTTTCGCCGCGTCGCCGCTCGTGGGAGAACCGCGCAGCTTTTCGCCGGAGTTGATGCTTGACCGGATTATCTGCTTACGCCGCCTTGTTCCTCGCGGCTTTCGTCGCGGCGACGCTGCTGCCCGCCCAGTCGGAATCCGTGCTGGCGGGCCTGCTCGTCGCGGGCGGCCATTCGCCGGTCCTGCTCGTCCTCGTCGCCGGCGTCGGCAACGTGCTGGGTTCGCTCGTCAATTATGTGCTGGGCCGCGCGGCGCTCCGCTTCCGCGACCGCCGCTGGTTTCCGGCGGGCCCCGCCGCGCTGGCGCGCGCCTCCCGCTGGTATGGCCGCTATGGGCGATGGTCGCTGCTCCTGAGCTGGGCGCCCCTCATCGGCGACCCGCTCACCGTCGCCGCCGGCATCATGCGCGAACCGCTCTGGAGCTTCCTCCTCCTCGTCGCCACGGCGAAATTCGCCCGCTACGCGCTCCTCGCGGCGGTCACGCTGCAACTGATCTAGCCCGGCACCGCAGACAAGACGTCTCCTCCCACCCTCCCCGAGGGGGTGAGGCACGCTTCGTATGTACAACGCTCCCTCAAACTCTGTGTCATCCCGGCGAAAGCCGGGACCCACTCGCCGCGTCGCTCGCCGCAGCAAGGAATAGGCTACGCTCAGCGGTGCGCTAGTTAAGGTTGGACTTGAGGCGGTGCCGTATCTTGCTAGCCTTGTAAGCTGTCCTGGGGCGTGACCAAAGGCGAGTGATAGAATGTTCGTATGCGAATCGATCTGTCAGAACAATCACTGGACGCTTTAGCGCAAGTCATATCGGGAGGCTCAGCCAACAATGCGGAGCCTCCAATAGGAGTCTATCGCCAGGGATGGAAGATAGAGGCTTGGTTCAAGGTCTTTGGTGTTCCGGTTGATCTTAGAAAAGAATCACGACTGGCTGCTACACGAACGGCTTTGAATTGGGCTGTGTTCGTGGACAACGACGACCTAGGTTCTGTTGACAAACTGGATTCCCAAATCACCTGAACTCTGATTCAAGATAGCTTTTGCGGAGGCTATCGTGGCGCGTTTGTTGATGGAAGATGCCGAGTGGGTATTTTTCGAACCCT
>Ga0098054_1000252_pt1 | contig 45036 bp, 59 predicted proteins | sample 16_taG_FD_75048 | JGI IMG/M metagenome (GOLD analysis project Ga0098054, IMG submission 75048) | Marine viral communities from the Subarctic Pacific Ocean - 16_ETSP_OMZ_AT15313 metaG | ecosystem: Environmental > Aquatic > Marine > Oceanic | place: Pacific Ocean | collected 2015-01-18
CCTCCTGGAATCGAACCAGACTCTCTCGGGCTTCAGCCGAGCGCTTGCACCAGGTAAGCTAAAGTTCCGTGGTAGAAATAAACAGGATGCATTTTGTTTTGTTTATCCTACAATGTTTAATTGCTGTTAGCATCCTTAATTCTTGGTGGACCTGGGTGGATACTAATCACCGACCTCCCACTTGAGATGGGCGCTCTAGATCTGAGCTACAAGTCCATATGTTTTGGTGGAGTATAAGGGAATCGAACCCTTCTGAATATCCTCGGTGCAAGCGAAGCGACCACCCCATGCAGTCCCATACCCCAATGTATTCTTTGATGTTACCTTATCAAGCAAGGGTTTAGCAACTAAAAGATAAACCTTTTCTGCCGCATGCGTAACAGGTTTTCCCTGGAGCTACGATACCACAACAGGCTTTGCAGACTTTACCAAGGAGCATTTTCTGCTGCCTTCTTTCTTTTAACTGCTTCAAGCAATAGTTGTGCGTCTGTTTCGAGAAGTCTTAGTGTACTTACTAGCTTCTGCGCCCAGTCAGCAGTGACTGGTGAACTGAACCTAGAGCCCTTGAGCCCTTCGTAGAAGTCTTCAGACTCCTTGAGATACATGCACATCATGCGAGGGTCGTTACGCTTTTCTGCAGAGTTTAGAGAGGCTCTGAAGTTGGCGACACGGTCTGCAAGCTTTACTACTGCTGCGTCTGGGATCATCCTGATTTTAGGATAGACTCCAGCCTTTCTTTCTTTACGATTCTGTCCGGGTCCATCACTTACTGCCCAAGTAATGGCAGCAGGCTTCCAACCAAAAGCACATTCGATTGTTCGAATGTTGATGTCAGCATCTTCGATGGTGTCATGAAGAAACGCACAAATGAGTAGGTCTTTGTCGTCTATTCCTACTCGTATCATTTCATCATGTACTTTTTGGAGATGGTATTCATAGGGAAGACCTTTCCCATACATCTGACTACCGTGAGCTGTGATTGCAAAGTGCTTGGCTCTTGTGAGTTGATCGGTGATGGTCATTGTTATTCCCAGCTAATGAGGTAGACACTGACTTTCCAGCTATCTCCCCGTTGGTCGCCGGACTCTGTTCGGGTATCAGGCGAAACCTTAAATCCGTCCTTTTTCAGCTGTTTAACAGCAAAAGGACCAAGCTTAGTTTGGTCTATGGTGATGTGACCCTTCTTTGCAGCACGAGAAATACTTGAAAGAGCTTCGTTGTACCCCTTCCAGTTTCCAGCGACTTGAGCAACTTTTAGTTGACGTTGTGCTGACTGGAAAACCAATGCTCCATCTTGGAGGTCGGCAGGCTTTTCCATTGAGTTACCACCTTTCTGGGGGAGCGAAGCCTGCATCGGATGCATCTTCGATTGACCTGAAGCACACTTCAGGATTTGTTCTTTCATACCACGGAGAGCGAGGGGTGTGGAAGATCTTTCTGCCTTCGTCTGTGATGTTGCCCTTAATCAGATGAGTATCTGGACAATCAGTAGAGAAGGGAACTGGAGGGGCTGGTGGGTTGGAGATGTGAGCACATCCAACCATGAGCATTATTAGTATGATGCCTAGTAGATTCTTCATTGTTTTCCTACGCTTGGAAGGATTCAACGATTCTTCTGTCGATGTCACTGATAGTGATTTTTCGAGAGAAACCCTAAGGGCTGAAGCCTTTGATTCGCTTGCGTTCTAAAGGCCCTCTCAAGGCCTAGGCTAATGATGGTCTCGGCGGTAGGATTCGAACCTACGACCCCGTGCTCCCAAAGCACGTGCGCTAACCAGGCTGCGCTACGCCGAGATACTTGATAATGGGAGCAGAGGCTGTGTTGCACCAGCATAATCAAGATTATGAGCCTTGACTGGGAGCTAAGACTACCCTCCCTGCAATTTTTGATATTTGGGGCGGCCAGAGAGTTTCGAACTCTCGTTTCCGGATTCACAGTCCAGTATCTTAACCAATTAGACCATGGTCGCCACATTTTGTATTCTGAACTTATTGGCTTAGCTAAGTTCGAGCTAATTTGTCAACTAAAAACTAAATACTACCAGGTTTGAGCCACATTGGTGTTTTCTTTCTTTGGTATCCGGAGGGGGACTCGAACCCCCAACTCAGAGATTTTAAGTCTCATGCCTCTGCCAATTGGGCTATCCGGATATGACTAATCGGCCTCCCGTTTTTTTTCCAAAAATGAGATCCCTATTAGGGTTTTGTAAATCGAAAATGGTAGGGCGAGAAGGGATTGAACCTTGAGCAAGGAGTTGAACTCTTGTATACAATACTGGTAGGGAACCTGGGGAATGATCCCAGCACGCCGCGCTTATAAGACCCAGCGGATCAACCTGACCTCCGTTCCCCAGGGGAATTTATGTACTACTTCTGTGGCTATTAAGGAATGCCTCTTTTGCTGCCAGAACACGGACAACCTGGGTCACTGCATCTACAGCGATCATAGTCATCATCGTCTTCGTCGTCATCTTCTTCATCCGGATCATAGTCAGGATCTTCATCCATATACATGTGAGAGTTGTAAAGACGCTCGAAAGCAGCTGCGTCTTCTACGGTGTTTGAGCGCTTGTCCCGATATGAACCATCTTTGTTCTTGGGAGGCGTGTAGATTTTACATGGCATAAAGCTGATGACATCTCCTTTTCCCATTATTAGTTTCTTCATGGTTTACTTAACCTTTCTAAGTGATGGTCGCTGAGGGTGGGCTCGAACCACTACGACGTCTCCCTTATGAGAGGAGTGTGCACTTCCCATGCGCCCAGCGCTAACTGAAGATTTTCGGTTTCCTGGCTTTTTCATCCTTATAGGCAAGAATAAGACCATGAACAGTTATAGCGTACTCAATGATTTCAGGAAAGGTTTCTGGATCATCACACATTGAAACAATGCTTGCAGCGGTCCATTCACCTGTGTCGGGGTGATTTTTCACGACCTTCTCAGGAGGACAAGTAAGGGCCCACCTACGAATAGTCTCTACCATCATTGCGACATCTTCTCTCATACTCTCTATTCTACCAGGTTGAGAGAACCTTCATCAATACCCATGAGTGAAGAGGGAAGGCGATTTGCTTTTCTTCGATCATCCTGTGGATGTTTCTTTTACTGAAAAACTCCACAGACTCTGTCTCTTCGAGGGGTAGAGCGTATTTGACATCTTCCCATTTCTTTTCTGCGATGTAGAAGCAAAGAAGAGTGTCATGCTTTTTAGAGTAAAGAGTAAAGTCAGGATGAAGATTAAAGGAGCACATGACTCCAGTTTCTTCTAGAACCTCACGACTTGCAGCCGAGACTGGGTCTTCTCCTCCGTCTACAAATCCTCCAGGCAGCGCCCACAGTCCCTTTCCAGGCTCAATATCTCGCTTGGTAAGCATGATAGAGCGTGTAGAGCGATCAGAAAGAAATTCTACTCTTCCATTCTCATATGGGCAGTCAGTAATGACAACCCCAACGGAGACAGGCTTAGGGTTTTTCCAAAACCAGAGTTCGCAGTTTTCACAGTAGATGTGAGGAGGTTGCTTGCTGGTGTTGAGCCCCGCCCACTCCTTCGAGCAGCCGCAGTTACTACAAAAATTCATCTACGGGTTCCAAGCATAGCTACTCGTCTTCGGTTCCGTCATGATGGTCAACTGGATCGTAGGTCTTCGCAGACATAATCTTCTTAACCTGATCATAGGAAATAGGAGTGTAGTGATGAGAGTCAACCCCTACGTCAAGACGTGTTGTGGTTTTGTTAGCCTCATCGACATTGCCGTGACAGTGTCCGTGAAGCATCCACGAGCCTCGTGAAGCCTTGTTCCAAGTATAGAGAGGGTAGTGGCAGAGAACAATGATTTGACGTCCCCTGTGGGCGTCTGCGTCCTGTATCTTGAGTTCGTGATAGTATGCTGACCACTCGAATTCATCTAGAAAGGCTTGTTTCTTTTTCATTCCAGAATCGTGGTTTCCCCATAGGTGGTATTTGGTACCATTAAGCCTTTGGAGAATCTCTACAGCTTTGCTTGTGCTACCTAGAGCTACATCACCAAGATGGTAGACATGGTCTTGTGGAGTCACAACACTGTTCCAACGAGCAATCATTGTTTCATACATGTCAGGACAGTTGGTCCATGGACGTGAGCAGTATTTAATGATGTTCTTATGGAGCCAGTGTGTGTCGCTGGTGAAGAAGGTTTTCATTGGTATTTCTTAACCCAATACCTTTGCTTTTTGATGGGGCATTGGAGAGTAGGATCATAGTCCTAGGATTCATTTATGAAGTGGTACGCTCAGTAGGATTCGAACCTACATCTCCCGGCTTAGAAAACCAGCACTCTATCCATTGAGCTATGAGCGCACGAATGATTTAAGAATTTCTTCTTTTTCCCTAGAAGGGAGCGTGTTATGTTTTAGTGAACAAACCTTGGCCGAATAGGCTTTTGGGGTTGTTCAGCTTTTTTCTCTTCAGTTTCGACTAGAATAGCAGGAACATACTCAATATGTCCAGACTCGATTCTTTCGATAACCGTTACAATCTCATCTTTGCCATCTTCTGGGATGAGAACCCATCCGAAAGCTTGTTCGATAAGAACGATAGCGTTCTCTAGTCGGTTGACTCTGATTTTGAGTTCTTCTTCCCTTTCACTAGGGCCTCGAAAGTCGGTGAGTGGTCGATTGACTGTTTCCAGCTCTTCGACTTCTTCAACCTCCACCTTCTTCTTACGTAAGCTTTTGGTTGGCAGCCCAAACCAGAAGCAAGACGCTAGTATTAAAAAAACAGCAACACCTATAGAGACTTCAATCATTGTTTGATGTTCCTTGTCTTTTTGCAGACTGGGTACTTGGCACAACCCCAGAACTGATGTCCTGTCTTCCCATTGGTTTTGAGAAGCATGTGTCCCTTACACTTGGGACACTCTGGTGAGGTTGGGATGATAAGCCCCTTGGGCTGAATCATCTTCATCACTCTACGTTGAACTTCTGCGGTTATTTCACAGTCGTTGAGAGCGTCGTGGTCTTCAGGGAATGGAATCTTCCAATGACGAGCCATTCCTCTAAGCGCACAGTTTCCCCACCCTAAACCAAGAGTCGCGCCGATAGCATGCCAGAAAGCCTGGAGGTCATAGGTTCGGCAACTTATTGGCCTAGCATCAGGGAATGGATATTCGATCTTGTACTTGTTGCACATGCGAGCAAGCTTGAAGGTGTCGAAGTGAATGTGTACTCCATAGATATGATATCCCTGGGGATCCCCATGTGCTTCACGAATTGCTTCAGGCAGGTCCTGAAACTTCATGGTGTGGTTGGGATCCATGAGCTTCTTTAGGGGAATTCCATGAATCGCCAATGCTTCTGGGCTTGCTCTTCCAGCATCACCTGAGTTGATACGGACTAGGGTTTGAAACCGAGACTTCTCTTTCAGTGTTTGTCTGTCGAGAAGGATACTTCCCCATTGGCAGATGACATGATGGCCTTCTACTCCTGTGGTCTCGGTATCAATTACAAGGAGGTCTCTGTCGTAATTGCAGTTAGGTGTCATAGTCGAGTCCGAAATGCTCAGCAACCGCGATGACCTCATCTGCGTCTTCGAGTTCGCCAGTGCTTAAATGAATGAGTGCGAGGAGCTTAATCTTGGCTTTTTCTTGTACAAACACAAGGGTGTGGTTGTAGAAGAAGCCTGGGGAAACCAAAGAGGGGTACTTATCGAGGATAGTGTTCCATTCTTCTTGGCTATTGGGATTCTGACCCAGATAATTGCTGCGAGAGGACGGTGTTCGCCAGTAAACATGGCCGTCATGTACAAACCGATGAATGATGGGCTTGCCTTTGTAGCGAGAATCAAGATGATATCCGTGCGGCAGTCCAAGATCTACAACTTGGTTATTGCACTGATTAACTAGGGCCGAGGTAACTTTACGTTCCCTTTGATCCCAGGTTGTTTTGTCTTTATTAGGAAGATATAGAAGTAGCCCATCTTGTTCATCGACATGATAGTCGATTAGAGAATCAGGATATATCAACATGATTCTCTCCTTATAAAGGGATTTATCTAATTTTCATCGAGCTTAGGAGTGATCCACTGTCGTTGATCTATGTCCTTTGTTTGAGGGTCTACAGTAGCATGTACTTGTAGAATCATTGGAACCTTCAAATAAGGAACCATCCTTACATCACCGGTGTTTTTGTCTTCGATGATAGTTGCCATGTAGGCAGGTTGACTTTTGTTCATGTCGGTTACATCTGAAGGAACAATCATTCTGTAGTATTCGGACTTGTCGCAATGGGTCCAATTGGATTCTTGCGCGGAGGAGGGCTCGACTAGAACAGAAGAAGCAACGACCACTCTAGGAGAGGGCGTCATTTCATTGGTTGTTTCTGTGATGGCCTCAGATAGGGCTTGGGTGACATCAAGGGGGTCCAGAACTGGACCAATGATTTTGTCGAGGACTTTGCTGAGTGTGTTTGCTAGAAACTTTCGCATAGTGATGAAGCCTTTAAAGAAGTTGGAGCGGACGAGGGGATTCGAACCCCTACTTAAAGCTTGGAAGGCTGCCGTGCTAGACCATTAAACACTACGCCCGCTCATTATTTTTTTCATGGTGCCTAGGTGCGGAATCGAACCATAGTCTCTTCTATACCACAGAAGAATTCTAAACCATTGAATTATAAAGGCAATGTTTCCTTAGTTTAGCACTAAAAGAAGTTATTCGGCAAGTGGAATATTTGTCTCAGGAGTTGGTTCTATTGGATTAACTATTTCAGAAATATTTGTTGGGTCCGTTTGTGTCTTGACAAAACCTAACTCAATGGCTAAAGCAAAAGCTCTAAACATTGGATTGGAAGTAACCTGAGGATCGTGAAGAGCAATGCCTTCTACAAACGTAATAACCTGAGCAACGGTCATTAGGAGTGCTTCATCAGGAACCTTCTGTCCCCTTGCTTCCATTGCTTCCTTCATTGCAATCTGTTCTGTGAGAAGAATATGACTGCCCCCATGAAGCTTAAGGACCATCTCATGACGGTCATCTTCTCCAATAACAGCACTAGGGAATGCAGCAATAAATCTATCGATGTTGGCAAGGATTGAAATCCCTATTTCGCTTTCAAGAACTTCATCAGCTGTGCTTGCGTTAACGAAAGCTTCCCACTTGTGTAGAAGGGTAAGCATTCTTTGCTTTCTGTCGATTGCGTCGATTTGTTGCTGTGACATATTTTGCTGTCCTGGCAAGATGATTCCACTCATTATTCTCCTTTGATACGTATCTCTGGATTCAGAAAACGCATCATCTCTAAGAGAAATTGTAAAGCAGGTAACTGCTTCCATTTTCCTCTTAGATAGATCTTTTGACTAGGGGTGATTATGGTGACTGTATGGTCCTTATAGAGTTGGGACCTTAGCCAATAGTAGGTAGCTTCAATGTTCTCAAAGGAGTCCAAACTGACATAGATTTTTGTCATGTGTCTATTGAACTTTGGCATTGATTACCCTTTAGAAAATGGAGGAAAGTAGAGTAATCGAAACCCGAACGCTCATCACGTCCCCACTGGGTTCAAACCAGTTTTGACACCTTGCCGGTACCTTCCTTAAGTAAAGTCGATTGTAGCATACGTTTAGGGAACCAACAAAAGCTGATCCCCCTCACGTAAGTTTTCTTAGGTTACTCTATTTGACTAGAGCGACTTCTTGAATCCTGGGGGAACTACCACAGAAGGTAGATTTGACTTTGCTGGCCCAAGAACAGCGTTACACTGATCACAGCAGTACTGATCATCAATGATGTATGCCTTCATTCGCTGGAAACAGTCAGGACACATGTCGGACCCGAAGAAACCCATTGAAGACTGAGGACCCTGAGATCCAGTAGTAACCCGAGTAGGGGCTACGCTCTGAGACTGAGGAATCTTCGTCAGATCGCCATCTTCGAGGAACTTGTTAGCCTGGTATTCATTTCCATTGAAGGAATCGAGAACGGCCTTGGCTTCCTTGGCGTTGATGTGGAACTTCTGAGCAAGCCGTCGAACGGCCTGCAAGAAAGGCTTTCTTGCCTGAGTATTGGCCTTGTTGCGTGCTGCAGTTTCCTTGGCCTTCTTCTTGGAGAGCCAGGACTTGACCTGCCACACATCAAAGGACTTGCCATCTTGCTTGACAATCTTGAGAGTGTTGCACTTGGGAGTCATAACCCCAGGATCAGTTCGGTAGGGATCGAGGGGGAACTTGAACTCGTCGTAGGAAAGATCCTTGAGCCAGCCAAGCTGGACAGCAATCTTCCAAGAGCTCTTCCTTCCAGAACGTGGGCCTTCGTAGAAAGCACCACCACTGTGAGTGTTGGTTGCTCCATAGGTGCTGCTGTTGGAATAACCTCCAGAGCTGCTCCAAGTCATACCCCCAGAAGAGGAGAAGGAGCTGAGGACAATAGCCGGACCTGGCGGGGTTTCCACGCACTGGAAGCCGAACATGGCATCCATCTGGTCATGCATGTCCTGCATGCTGGCACGCTCCGTGGCGTCCTTGATCTTGTTGATGGAAGCCTGGTCGCATCCCAGTTTGGCGAAATACTCTTCGTTGGTGGTGGAGTAGTTCTTGGCAAAGTCGGGATTGGCCCCCAAGCGTCCCATCCAGACATACATCTCGGGAGAGAGGTTGGCGTTACGAGGAACGAACACCTTCTTGATGCCGATCTCATAAGGAGACACGAGCTGGTGAGTGACGGTAAGGGTCCACTTTTCAGTGCAACCGTCCTTGGTCACCTTGTCGGCGTAGGACGAGTACCAATTCTCATCGCTAGAGTCGAGCTTTCGACCAAACCAATGAGACAAATGTTCATTGGCAGCCTTGACAAGGCAAGTATGGACGAAACGAGTCTTCTTGGTCCAGCTGATGTCCTTTTCGCTACAGTGAATAGCGATGAAGTCGTGGGTGGGGTCTTTGGGAAGCTTCTTAAGGTCACAGTCTTCGGGATCGGCATTGTGCTCGATTTCGAACTGATTACTCAGAAGAATCGCTTCGTACTCATCCTTGCTGGTGATGTCATCGATGATTGTGGTTCCGTCTTCCATCTTGATGAGATAGTAGCCGTAGATGGTGGACTGATAAGCTCCGCCAGTGTAGCCAGTGTAGCTAGTGTAGCCGCCGTGACCCTGCCAAGGGTAACCGCCATTGGGTGTGGGCATTGTTTATTCGCTCCCTTCGAGAACGGGGTAGAAGTCATCTACCAAAGTTGTGACGTCGGTACGAATCCGACAACCTTCAGGCCACGTGTCCCAACAAGTGAGAAGACCTTCCATTTCCATTCGAGGACCAATCTCTTCGACGGTAGAAGCTACCATCTCTTCGAGGAGATCCCCTTCCAATCCGGCTGCGATGCAAGCTCTACGAATGAGGTTCCCAGACTGATCCCAGGGGTCCTTCCCGTAGTACAGGCAGAGAGCCTTGGTTGCTGCTCCGATGAGCATGAGTCCGTTGGGAAGATGAGCGAACATCTCGCAGGGAGGCTCACCGCCACCATCGTCGTCAGCCATTTTTCGTCCAGCCATTGCCTCTACGGTGTAGGGGAATGTCTGGAAGCCAGGAGCGGTCCAATCGACTCGTCCACTGCCCTTCTTGCTAATGCCCAGGTGCATGACGGGAACCTTGAGAGCGGTTCCTGCCATGTTCAGGAGCTGGCGAGTTGGGACGTTGTCAACGCTATCGATGATGAGCGTTGCGCCTTCGAGAAGATCGAACATGTTGTTCATGTCGAGCCTTGTCTGGCGGGTGGTTGCCATGATCTTGTAGCCCATGGCGATTCGAGAAGCTGCCACTACCTTAGGGGTTTCCTGAGAAGCGAAACCCAGGTTGATGTTCTGGTTACCTGCGTTACGAAGCTCGAAAGCATCATCATCGATGTAGACGACGCTAGCTTCGATGTCCTGGGTGAAGATGGCCTTGCAGGCCATTTCATTGAACCAGGACCCAAGGAATCCAAGACCAACGAAAACAATCTTTTGCTCTTGCATGAGGGAATAGCCTTTCTTAAGACTGGGTAGGAGTCGTTAGACTGCGAAGATGTTGGCCTTGATTGTTGCCTGAAGCTTCTTCTTGAAGTTGCCGATCTTCTTCACTCCATCGGTTCCACCATTGAAGATGGGGGTTCGAGTGGCGGGATAGTCAGAAGCCATCTGAGCCATTGAGTTACAAGCCCATTGACAAACGGCATGGTCTGTATCAGGAAGAGCCTGGTTGTAATAGGTATTGCCTGCAATAGATGAGTCGTACTTGGACCAACGGTTTTTGCGCTGGCACTTGGTAGACTTAATCAGTCGCCAAGGACGCTCAGCATCGATGTCGGGTCGATAGCTAACCCATGCGCAGATGTTCTTGTCGGAACCCCACTGCTTGAACTTGCCAGTCCCCTTCTTTCCGCCCTGCTTTTTGAAGATCATTCGCAATCCCCAACGATAAGTGTTCTTCATCTTGTTTTCGTTGTAGCCGAGGAACTTGCCAGCCTCGTCGTATTCGGGCTGATGGTCACTAAAGCAGATGGGAACCCACTCAGCAGCTGCGACGGCGACGTCTTCGCACATCTCGAGTGTCTGCATATTGAGAGTTACTTCTTCAATAGCCTTGGCAGGGGAGGGAAGCTCATTCCACTTGGGTTCTGACTTGGGCAGCTTGTTGAAGTAATTCCAGCCTTCATTGATGTAGGTTCCTACAGGTCGGCCGTAGAAGCGAGTGTACTTGGGAAGAACATCAATCAGCTGTTCCATGAACTCGGGGTCTTCTTCGGCATGCCATTCGGCAGTCTTTTCAAAGTTGGCCTTGCCTGTGGTAGGGTCAAGTAGCGTAAGGACTGGGAATCCTATCAAGTCAGATGCGCATTCGTTTGGATAGGCTTGCCCACTGTCCTTGAGCAGGTCTCTTCCGATGGTTGGACCAAAGAAGCCGAGCTTTCGAGATCCAACGATACCGATTAGCGGAGTTGGACTCATTCCGTTGGGGAACCGAGGTCCAGCAGTGACAATAAACCCACCAATGTTGAGGAGCCTGCCATTGGCGGGGTGTCCAAGGTTTTCGAAGTTGGGAGCCTTCCACCAGGGGAGTGTTCCAGCTTCTACTTGAGCCTTGAGCTCAGCCAGTTCTGCCTTGCTGTAGGCGGTGTTTGTGTTCTTGTTGTTCTGGATTACTTGAGCAAGCAACTGGGGATGATATTGCTCAAGCCATTCGCTATCGAAAGCAAGGGCGGCCCCATAGGGAGAATCCACGTCACCGTTACCGATGTTGATTTCTCCATACCAGCTGCGAGCAGCATTGGCCATGGCAATGAGAGTAGGCCGAGGCCATACCTGGCCAGGCTCTCCATTGGTAAACCAGAAAACGCTCTTATCTCCGTTGATAGAAGTATCACGGATAAAGAAGCTTCCCGGCTTGTTGATACGAACACCCTTACGAGTTCGTGTTACATCGGCAGTCTTGGTGATTGAACTCATGGGACTCTCTTTCAAAGGGAGAAGGGTATTATGTGAGCGAGACACAAGTTTAGAGGGGAACCAGGCAATGCCCAGCTCCCCTCTAAAACTTTTTAACGTTATTTAGACGTTAAGTTCGGCCTAGGGCTTAGCCCCAGGTCGCAGTCGCGGTGACGACGAAGAACCCGTGGCCCTCGACCTCACGACGCTGGCTGACATTCAGCTCACTCTCACGGATGACGAACAGCGAACCGTCCTCCCGAGAGAAGCTTACTGCCTTACCCTCCTCATCACGCAGGTTACCTGCGCACAGCCAATCCACAACCGCAGTGGCTACAGACTCGCCCTGAGACTGGGCACCGTCTGCCAGCTGGGCAGCGAGAGCCTGCTCGTACTGCGCACGAGCTTCGAAGGCGCGAGAAAGCGCAGCAGCGCGCTCACTTGGGGTGTTGGCGTTAGCCGCTTCGGCCAGAGCATCGTTGATGCTGTCCGAGTCGAACTGTGCCGTCAGCGCGATGGGAGAATTTTCATCCTCAGCGCCGGTCAAACCGAGCTCAGAAGCGCTCAGTGCTGTGGTAACCTCGATGCCGCCGCCGCCTGGGCGCTCGCATCGGAACTGCAACTTGACGATGTCCTGTGCAGAAAAATTGATTTCAGTCATGTTATTAACTCCCTTCGTCCTTGGAGGCTAAGGCTAATTGAGCCTCACTGTGGACAGGTTTGGGGAAGATGCCCCCTGTTGTTTTGGCCGCGCGTGGCCTAGAGCAGCATAATTGTTTGCATACTCACGAGTATGACAATCAACAACGATTATCACGAAATTTGAGGAATAAAAAAAACTACTTAGAGCGTAGGAAGCTCCATGCCCTCGTCGGGTGGCATGAGTCCCATAAGAGCTTGAACAATCTTCAGAGCTCGTAGTGGAAGCCTGACGCCGTTGCCCTGGGTGGACAAGCCAGCCAAAGGATGAATCTTGGCCCAGTGGCCGAGCGTGGTGAGCTCTCCGTCTTCATCTGCCATCTTGCTCATGAACTGAATGAGCAGATTTTGAAGAGCAGTTTCAGCAGTGGGAAAACCATCTGCCTGTAGCTGTTTTGCGTTGAAGTTTTCACTGTAGAGTCCACAACGGAACTTGTTTCCGTTAAAATCATCTTTTCCGATGAAAATGAGAGAATACGTTGTATGAACAGGCTTGGCGATGTACTTGATCTCGAGAGCCTTGGGGGCTGTGGGGGTCTTGGTAGAAGCCATCTGAGTGTTACCTTTCTAAGTAAAACTTTGAAAACTAAAAAATCAATGAACCCAGAATTCTTTATCGCCATAGAACTGCTTATCGTATTTAACGAGAGCAGTAATAGCCAAAGCGAGAATGATTCTCCTTTGGTTGGGTTCTGATTCTTCTTTGAGTTGAGGCAAACCCATATCTTCAGCGAGATCGGGGTGATGAGTTGCCAACCAGGTAAGGAATACCTCAGGAGAGACTTCCTTTACCTTAAAGCTTTCTCCACAAAGAACAATAAAATGCTCTTCTTGTGGATCAATTAGGGAACCTTGCTTTTGAGCAAGCTTAAGCTGTTCAACGATTTGATTGAGTGTGACGGGCTTATCCATGGCAAAGATTCTACCATGGGTTAAGCCTAGTCCTCAGGTTCTTCGTCTTCGTCTAGGTCAGCCTGTTCTTGGAACCACTGAATCCAGTCTTCGGTATCTCCACCAATGGGAGCATCTTTGAGACTTTTGGAGAACTCGAGCCATTCGCTTGCCCCTCCTGCAAAAGAGAAGAGAGGGTGCTCGAAGATGTTCGCCACAGGGCCCTCAGACAATTCTAGGGGAGTCTTGTCCGAAGGAAGTGGCTGAAGGTTCATGAAGCTTTCAGGAACCCACCTGCTGGCCTCTAGGAGGGCCTCAAGGAATTCTGCCATGTCGTTGGCAGGCATGGAGTACACCATGATGCAATGATCGGGTTGTCGGACTACTGCAATGGTGAGGCCTTGTTTAGTGTTCCAAAGAAGGGCTCTTTCGCCGGGAACTGGAAGTCCTAGCAATTCACATAGATCAGTGGCGGTATCGGTTGCCCAACTTGTGCTAACTGAAATATTAATCTGAATTTGGGAGGTTTTCTGTTCCGTTGGTGGTGGAGTTGTCAGGTCTGTCATGCTCTTCGTCACAATCTGGGCAAAGGCCTTGAGAATTTATTTTCTCGTCACAACTAGGACAGCGTGAACGGTCATAGCTTTTAGAGGAACGATGTGGACCAGCTCCAGACCGAAGTTTAGCGTGAACTGCGACCCAATTACGGGGCCGGGTCGGCTGCGAGGACTGGTTCTTCTTCTTGCTCATTGAATTCACCGTTGTTAAAATGGCAGGGAAGGAGGGATTCGAACCCACATGTATCCAGGTTACTCTTTCAACAGCTTAGGAGGCCGAGGAGATACTTCCCCGTGAATTGTTTATTTTATATTAAAGAAACAGCTAATCCTAAATTTTGTGATAGAAGCTGTGTTGCTCAACATAATAACAGGGAGAGTTTGATAATGGAATGATTAAGCTTTAGTTACTTGTTGTTCAGATCAGTGAAAGGATTGGGCTCATTAGGTGAAGGATCTGATGAGTCTGGTGGATTTCCAAAGAGGTTAAGCATTGCTGCAGCCATCATTTTGGTTCGGAGTTTGCTGGCGTAGACACTTCCCCAAGTACAGTCATAGTGGCCACCACTAATAATGACAGTTGCTGACGCTACAAGTTGGATAAATCCAAGCTTGATGTTTTCTTTACGTGAAAGAGTTGAAACAGTAGGGATGAAGCCTAGCCTTTCTAGTCCTTGCTGAAGTCTACTTGTCACTGTTGTTCTCCTCATTATCCCATACATCGAAAGCATTGTTGAAAACAGAGGGCAATCCCCTACTCCAACGGAGAGTGTGGTGAGTTACCCAAACGGTGATGTAGCAGAGAAGGAGAAAAATAACAGTGCTAAGAGCAACTATGGTGATTCCGTTCATTTGTTTTTACTCGGGATAACCTTCCAATAGAAGGCATTGGGGTCGTAAGCTGTGATTTCCCAGAAAATACAAGCTCTGCATTCAGTCTCACTTCGAAGACGACGGCTATTGAACTTGCGCTTGGGAGGCTTTGTTTGGGAAGAAGAATCAAGGTGTGTACATTTCCATGTACCATCCTTAAGTCTTTTATACATCCCAAGAGAAACTCGGGTGTTGGTTAGGTCGTTTTCGGGGACAAGAAGCCAGGTGGGAGCATTGTTGAACTTGTGCCATACAAAGCCTTCAATAGCTAGGTTAGCAAGGCGATTGTTACGAATGACTTCTTCTGTGTAGGTTTCGAGCTTTTCTTCAATTTGACGAGACAGGCTGACGATAAGTTCCCACTGCTGATTGGTGAGAACACTCCAGAAGCCTGAGTTCATCTGAGCTTCGAAGTCTTCCTTGGAAATACCAATGATGACCTTGTTTCGGTCATGGTAACCGTGCCTCAAAGATCTATTGAAGCTTTCTACAACGTAGAGTCCTTCTTTTGGAAGGAACCCATACATGTGAAGAATATCTCGACTAAAGGGGTGACCTCCATTGAAGATGAGCTTGGGTGAAGCAACAAGCCACACGTCAGCTTGACATGCTTCTGTTGTGATATAGCTGGGATCTTTGTTTAGGGGATATTCAATCATCGTAAACGTTTTACTCTGAAGAAGAATCAGTCGAGACTTGGATTGATGGGCGGGATTTCCTCTTCCACTACGGGAGAGTAAGCTTCACCGTAGACCCCAAAGAGGTCACACTCGAATCCGAGATCGAAGTCTTCTTCTCCGACATAGATCCATTGATAGACGGTGTCATCGAGAAGGTTGTTGAAAGAGGCGCCTTCGGGATAGTCGATACGAAGAACCCTACGAGGAGCGATTTCCTTGTCATCCCACATCCAACGATCAGGATAGGTGGACAAGAATCCATCCATTCTGATGTAGGGAGTTGTCTCTTGCGGAACAGGAAGGGATTCTTTCCCGACAAGGAAAGCAGTGATGAAGGCTACGACGATAAGGCCGATGAGAAGAGTCATGAGCTACTCCTGATTGTCGCTGAGAACAGCATTAACGAAACCAACTAGGGTTTCGTGAATGCTTTCGATGACATAACGGGCAATGGTGTCTTGATTTTGGGCAACATCGTGTTTAACTTCATCGGCTTCAAGCCCAATGAAGGAGCAGGTTTGATCGAGGATCTCACCGCTCTGGTCACGAATGACTACCTTGACGTAGCCTTCCCTTGCTTCGGGATCGAGTACCGTTCCAACACAAACGGTATGGCTTTGGGATGCTGCTTCGTGGAAGCGAATCCACAAATTGTCAGCAAGAGCAGAAGCTGCTTTGGCATCGAGGTTGATTCTGGAGGTGATGTTGGCGCGTTGCATTCCCATCAACTCTGCAAACTCATAGGTTCCGACGGTCAAACCTAGAGCCAAATGTTCCCAGTTCTCACTGAATTGGCTGATGTAGGCTGTGGGAGCTCCACCAGCATTCCAGTCTCCAACAAGGAGAATAGCTCCGAGGGTTTCCAGCAGTGCACCGAGAGTTGAAGCCTGTTCGTCAAACATGGAGTTCTTTCTAATGTAGTGAACCCCCTCTCCGCTATCGCTAGTGAAGAGGGGGTCCTTTTTACGGGGGAGTTAACCCTCAACTCTGGATTCGAACAGCTTCGTATCGCTGGCCATCGAGAACCTTTCGCATAACTCGCTCAGGCGTCATGAGGTCAGACCCCAGGACTTGCGAGAGAATGCTTGGGCTGTAGCCACTGATGAGAGCCGTTCCCGTCTCGTGCTTGCGAACCGGGTTGTTGCCGGGTCGAGCGTTGACGTTCCACCAAACGATCTCGGGGAGCTTGAAGCCTGCCTGAGCAAACTTGTTTGCAGCCTTTGCGTAGTTGGTGCCTCTGCCCGCGTGGTTGAACTCCATATCGGAGACAACGATGAGGGTAGAGGGAAGCTCATCCTGAGTCAGGCCGTAGCGAACTGCGGCTCCGAGAATCAGGTCGAATACTGCTTCGATGTTGGTGCTACCTGCCCAGTTGGCAGTGCCAACCTTGGTTGCCTTGGCAGCAAGGGTCTTCTCCTTGGAGAAGTCAACCAGAGTGGGCTTGTCACTAAACGTTACAGCGTGGTCCTTGTAGGGGCCACTGAGTCGCTCACCACAGTAAACTGCGATGGCAATGGCAACGTCAATGATCTGAGCCTTGGAGTCGGCAAGCCGAATTTCCATGGAACCAGACACATCGGTGACAACCAGAGCATTTCGGCCACTCTTTCCAGCGAAGTCCTTGAGGGCCTTCCACTGAAGTTCCAGAGTGTCGTCATGCCTGTAGGTAGCGTTACCAGCGTAGCCGTAGCCGTAGCCATGGCGGTAGCTCCGGGTGCCGGTGGTGCGCATCATGGCAAGGATCTCGTGAGGATGAATTGCCGTCCCCGCGTTGATCTTGGTCTTGCCGTACTTGACTGCGCCCTTGAATGCGGTGAACCGCTCACCATCGTGCTTGGCAAAAGCCTTACGCAGACGGCTCATGGCCTGAGCAGGAACGTGCTCATAGGTGATGGTTTCCCAATCACCAGCGCACATGGCCTGTTCAACAGTCTTGGAGTTGGCTGCGATAAACTTTCGGTAGGCCTTGGCAGACCAGCCGAGAGCGTTTCGCAGACGCAGAGCCCACTCGCTTCGTGCGCTCTTCTCACGAGGAGCCCACTTGCAAGCGAGGCCATCTTTGGCCTTGATGGCGGTTGCCCACAGGTTGACGGCACCTGCTTCCAGAGTGGTCCCCTGAGTTACGTACATGTCATCCCAGCGACCGTACACCGGCACAAGGTGCAGGTTGAGTGCGGCTACTGCTGGGTCTTCCAGGCAGAGAACCCGGAACATGACACGGAAGGTCTCACGCTCACCCTGTCCACCACGCACATCACGTGCGTAGAAGATCATTCGGAGAGCGTCCAGGGGATTGAGACGATAAGCCTTGAGGAATTCCTCTGCACGGTTACGCGCAGGCACGTTCCGCATAGCACCAATCTGGAAGAACAGGTCGACCAGAGCGCTCTGAGACGTGGAGTGAGTCACAGCGGCGTTAGCCGTGCGTCCACCCGTGTAGTCGGTGCGCTGAAGTAGTGCTACTTCGGTTGGAACCTTGACAGCCTTGACTCGCTGAGGAGTCGTAGTGGAAGAAGTTCGTGCGGTCTTGCCCTTGAGGGCGTCCATGAATCGGCTCATTGTATTTATCTCCAGGGTACTGGTTTCTCGTCAAAGAATTTGGATTTGACTTGAGTTTTGGTTTGCTGGAAGTACCCTTGTAAGTGGAGGGCCTTAAACCCACCTTTTTGTTGAGATTGAACAGGGTGCGTCCGGGGCTTTTGCATACCCGGACTTCTGGTTCTTAGGCCATGAAGTGCTTTAATCTTGGTTGCAGTTTTTTAGAATTGCTGTAAGCACCCTTATTTTTTTTACGAACTAACCAAAGTAATCGAGAAACCTTGGGTTGTCAACTACTTCTTTCGAGGCTTGCGCCGAGAGCGTTTGCCGGAGGATTCCTCGGAAGTGGTCAACAGGTTGTAGCTGGTTCCGTACTCCGTTTCCATGACTCGGGAGTGACCTCGCTTCTCCTTGTTCATGATGTAGGAAGAAGGAAGTCCCACCTTGTGTTGGGATTCGTCCATGGTAAGTGTTCCCTGAATTCCAGGGGAAGGAAGCATGATACGCATTCCCTTTTCGTCATAAACGAGGTTCCCATTGTCATCCGCCTTGGGAGTGTGAGAGGTGTGGAACATGGTTCCCTTACTATCGACCTGAATCGTGTAAGGGATGTGAAGAGAGGTTCGAGGTTCGAACATGCTTCGGAAAGAGGCAATCTTATTCAGCCAAGGCTTCTGCCAGTAGAGGACAACAACCTTCTGAGAGGAAACACAGATGTTTTGTGCTAGCACTCGAGCATGCTGCCAATTATCGGCTTCAAGGACTGAATGATGGTTCAGTTCTCGAACCGTCTGGCTGTCAAGGGCGAACGCACGGAGCGCTCCCTCGTCGGAGACTGCGAAAAAGAGGACAGTGGGGCCATGATGGGCCATATTGAATCCGGGGGTTGTGGGTTGATTACTTGGGGTCGAGAGGCTTCACGATCGTTTTCGCGTAAGTGGAGGGCTTGATAAAGATAGCTTCGTATTCGGTGAGATACTTTTCTTTTATCTTGTCGTCGGAGTAGTTCTTTCCAATGCTTGATGGTGCCTTGATCACTTCGTTCTTGAGTAGCTTTGTCCAGTCTTTCTTCAAGGTGTAATCGGAAGAAATAGGAGGAACTGGAGGAAGATTTTCTTCCTTTAAGAAGATTGGAGCTTCGGGGGGGTCTACTGAAGCAGGCTCTTCTTCCTCTTCAAGAGGATAGCATGACTCACAGTCAGGATCGCCGCAGAAGTCATCGTCTTCTTCCTCTGTTTCTTCTTCTTCGAAGCTGTTGACATAGTGAGTATTAACGCCACGAGCCATGATGGTTCCATTAGGAAGCATTCCCTGATAGTGAACACCAAGGAGCTCGTCGTCGCAAGTGAAGAACTCACCAATTCCCTCGGGAAGGTCTTCTAGCCAATCTTCAAAGTTTTCACCGCCAAAACGAGCTTCAGCGATAACATAAGCTGGAAGGTTTACTACGTCAAAGGTGTTCTTGGGAGTGACAAGGGAGGAGATGGCGTCTGCCCCCTTGGATGCTGTCCAGTAGAGAGTGTCGTTGAAGTAGGCAAAGAGAGGAATTCCATTTTCCCGAGCTTGGCGCGTGAGGAAAATGTTTCGTCTTGTGAAAGGAGTGCAGCTGAAGGCGATTGGCGGAACGCGAGCTTTACCCTTGGGGAGCTTGATGATGATGTACTTGTAGTTGATGCCATACTCATCGAGCAAGTTTTCCAGGGTTGCTGGATTTACGTAGATGTCGGCACACTTGATTCCCAGAAGGTTGGGATTCTCGATGATGCGAATGTCTACGCTTTGCTGAAGGAAGGGGGTTCCTGCTGAGCACGGGAGCTTGTTGTTTTCCGTGAGAGCGTTGATGCTATCGAAGAAGTCTTGAGGGACTTCGTGCAGGGTGATAGCGTCGTTTGTGTGAACAGGAATGATAACAGCTACGCTGCTATGAAGAGTCTCGTAGGTAAACTCTACCACCGAGAGAAGAGCTTCCCCGTCGTGTGCGTTGAGCATGTGTACCTGACTGGGGTGTGTTTCTCGGGTAAAGAACATTACGAATTACTCCTTGTGATGCTGCCCTGAAGAGTTAGACACTTGATTTGACGGTTGTGCGTCCGAGTTCATCCACCGGTAGAGATGAGCGTGCCGGGCCTTGTTCCCTTAGTTATTTGGTCCAGGGTCTTCAGGGGAGACCAGCCTAGTTCGAGCGGTCGTTCTAGGAGGTCAAATATTTAACTACTAACAACTATCTGAGCTGTCATTTTGTAGAACAGGATGAGGCAAGCCCACGCATCTCGTGCAGCGTAGATGACTTGGCCTTTTCCTAGATTTTCTGCTTCCCAGTTGGAAGTTTGGAAAGTTTTGGGAAGTCGTTGCTGGAGAAAAATCCCTACGAGATTTCTCAATCCAAAAGTAATGATTCCACCAGCCTTGGCAATTTTTCCCAAGTCAATGAACCCTGCAGGTTTAAAGTTGGGATTGAATGACCGAAGCTGATTCATATCACTGTTAAGTCCCATCCCTATTTTGATAAGGCTGGGATCTTCAAAAAAGTTCCACAAGCTTTGAGGAATACCCATGATATTTACTCTAAACAAGTAAATGATTCCTGGGAGAGCGACTTGGACCAGGGCAATCTTGTTTTTCTTGCCTTTGACGAAGGTTGGTTTGGTTTCAGTATCAACGCCAGTGACTCTGTACTGTCGGATATGGACAATAGCCTTGTTACAGGCTTCTTCCGTAGTGACAAGAACAACTCTCACATCCAGGGGCATGATTGGATAAGTAAGAATGGTTGACTTTTCAATACGAACAGGCCAAATTCCTTTGCACTTTTCTGCTAGGTTACAATAGTCCATTAAAGGCTTGTTCTCTGGTGTGGCGGGGTAAGAGGGATTCGAACCCTCGCCGCACAGGTTTAGAAGCTGCCGCCCTAGGCCACTGAACTACTACCCCGAAGAGCTAATCAGGAGAAGGGCTTCTTCTTGCTTGGGGTCGATCGGAGTTAGTAGTTCGTAACGACTACCAGACTCTGTAATTGCGATACGCCCTTCAATCTTAGCGATGAAGCTTGTTGTTGTAAGTCGAATTTGATCTTCTGGGATTGGTACTCCGTTTTCGGAGATTATACCGCCCTTAAGAAAAACCTTACTTCCGCCAGCAAAGCAGAAGATCCAGTTATCGAGTTGACGAACTCTCGGTTTCTCTACGGCTGGACCATTGTAGTCAATTAGAACGATGTCGGTCATATCAAGTTAAGTCCACTTGCCTTATCAGCCAACCAAACACACAAGGAGATAAACTCGAACTTGTCAATTGTCATGTTGGGGAAGAGAAGGTATAGGGTAGTCATTGGTCTGTTCTCTAGGTAGGCAGATAGGAGTGAATTTTTAGGGTTTTAGGAAATGGCTTCTATAATAAGACAGAATGCCGTTGCGCTTCTCCATTGTCCCTCATTAAACGCTTCTTAGTTATCAATGGCTATTAAGCATCCCGAATTGTGATGCACCATCCCCAATCGTCATTGGGTGCGTCGAGGTTTGGGTTTTACCAGAGAGGTCACAACTCTAGGTGCTCACGCTAGAATAGACTCGTTCAATGGCTTGCTCCAAGGTTAAAACCAAACCTTGTTACGAGGTTTCCTGAAGGTTACCAAGTGGAGCGGAGACTGTCACCGTCAATTTTTTTATTAAGTGCGAGAAGAGCTTTTCTTCACCAGATTACATTCTCTGAGAATAGCTCAGTTTGTTTGGTGGATCCGGAGGGAATCGAACCCTCGTCCAAAGTGTTTTTGGTACAACGTCTACGTGGCCTAGTAAGCTATTATTTTACCTGCAAACAAGGTTAGGTGATTCTAGCACCAAGTTCTAGATGGGTTTTTATCGTTGGGTTTACAAGGAAGAACGTCAATGTAAGTTCCACTAGCCAGTTAATGTTTAAGCAAGAAAATAAGCATACTGGCATACTTTGTCATCTTACTCTTGGGCTCTCGTAGTCCCAAGTACTAACTCTAGCTACCTATTAGGCAGCGAGAGCAAGTGGCGCGCTTTCAGTGCCGATTGTTTTTATTGGTGGGTACAACCACCATCTTTTGCCACGCGGTTTCCCCGCATTATCACCCTGTCGAGACCTTATCGGACCCAAAAGTTGGGAGTTAGCCTATACACTCTCAAGGTTATTTTTTATTCTAACAGAAAAGAAAATGATTAGTTGTTCTCGTGGCAGGTGGTGTCGGAGAAGATGCCCCAGCCGTGGATGCACTTGACAGTGATGGACTTCTTAGCCTCACCGCAAACCATGCTTACCTCAGTCTGGGAGCCGTTGCTCTGGTCACCTGAACTGTAGCTGTGGTTCAGGGAAGTGAAGTTGCTGCAGTCGGGGTAGGCCCTCTGAGCGTAGGAGGTTGCGGTGTTCTGACTGACACAACTGACCATGAGGAAGAGGGTGAGAAGAATAAGCAAGGTGCGGAGGTGAGCCATTTATGATTCCTTTTACCCACCCAGGAATGGGATTATTTCTTATCTCTGCCTGGTAAGAAAGACAACTGATCGAAGCTTTCTTAGCCTGTGGCGAGCAGGGCTTTATCTGTATTCTAGGGACGACGATGGTCTCGTCATCCTCCACCAGGGTGCTTTTAAGCTCTTCCCAAGAGCCCCTTGATTAAAGGGAAATGGATTGAACGATGGATTCTGCGAGATCGTTCTGAGCCTTGATGTTAGCTTCTTCGCAAATCTTGGCCTTCAATTCACGCTTGCGCTTGCGCCAGGCAAGCTTCTTCTTGCGAGCCCACTTTTCATCAGAACGCCGCTGTGTGGCGATCCTCTTCTCGGTGGTGCCGGAAGGTGTAGACTTCTTTCCGCCTACACGGATACGACCGAAGGCAGGCTGGTAGGAAAGGGAAAGGTTGGTCTTCTTAGGGCGACTGATGGGCATGAGTCATTCCATGTTTTTAAGATGATTCTTTTGAAATAGATCTACTGCCCCCGGAAGGTTACTTTATCCGGGGACAGTAGAAGTTCTATTGGCCTTATTGGGCCTTAGGCTTATTGGGCCTTAGGCTTATTAGGCTTATCGAGACCACATTGAAGGGTCCCCCGCTCTAGTAGGTTTTGGTTATCGTCACCTACACTTGGGCCAGGACTGAATAATTGATGTAGCAATTCAGACGGGTCTACGTTCTCATGAGCTAGTCAACTTGCGCGCGCGTGTCCCTTTTGTTCTACCTGTCGTTGGAGTCTTCGCTTTACTTGAATCATTCCGCTTGAGCATCCTCGCGTGTTGGCGCTCTTACGGCTTTGTTTTGCAAGTGTGGCTCTTCCGTAGTACGACTGCCCTATTTGGGGTGTGAAGTTAAGTGAACTCGTAAGGTTGTCCGCTGGTGTAACCCAGTCGAAGTCCTTCCGCTCTATCCTCTTCACGAAATGCCTTGATATTTTGATTTGCTTCTTCTATCTCATGAATGGCTTGATTGACTCTCAAGGCGATTTCAGTGTCGAACTCACTACCAGCTAGCTTAAATTGGAGATCGCGTAGAAGCGTCTTTACCATATTCAAGTCAGCCATTAGTGAGCCCTCTTTTCGTTTTTTCTAAGTACTCTTTTTACAATACAAAAGAACATAGTCACGGCAAGGCATAAGGAAGTTTCCTCTCTTAAACCTTGGCTCAAACCTTGTTCAAACCTAGAGGGGGGAAAAACTAGGGGCTTGGTCCGAGGGCGCTTTGCGCCTGACTCGAGCCCGATTGTTTTTGTGAGGATTTGCAAGGTGGATGAGAACGAAGGGTGCCCCAGTTTGACCTAGGGCACCCTTTCTCGTTCACGATGCCTGTGCCACCGTCATCCCTGTGCTCGCTGGTGGGCTCAGGGGGGTTGAGGAGGTTCCCTAGAAGGGGATCTCTTCCTCGTCCTCGTCGTCATCCGTCTTGGCCGTGGAATCGCCGGTGGGGATGGTCGTCGTGGAGTTCTCGTTGTCGTTGCGCATGGCTTCGACCGCGCTCAGCTGCTCCCAGATGGGCGGGACCTCGTTCACCTGGGGACCGATGCGCTCGACCTCGTCGCCCTGCTCGGTGAGCATGTCGAAGAGCGCCACGACCTTGGGGTTGGTCGCGTTCCGACGGAGGGCCGTCAGGAGGCTGCGCTCGCCCTTGTGCTCGTGGATGTCGATGCCGCCGACCGGGATGAAGGTCATACCCTGGTACTGCTTGGTCGTGCTTCCGCCCGAACGTCCCCAGCCCGCCTTGGACTGCGTGACCTCGCGGGTCTCACCCTCGATGCGGCAGTCCATGCTGACGCGGGTACCGAGGTTGGCGTGGAACATGAGCCAGGTGGCAGCGTGCTTGAAGCGGTTGGGGAACGTGCCTTCGGGCAGGCTCTCGCGGTCGAAGACGAGGACGTTGGCGAACCAGCGACGGTCACCGTAGCCACAGGCCATGGAGAACCGGCAACCACGTCGCTTGCTCTCGTCCTTGGTGACGAAGTGGAACTTGTCGTTCGCGTTGTTGATGTCGGGCATGCGGGAGACGTTGCCGTCGAGTGCAATGATGGTCATGAGAAATTGGTTCCTTTTCTTGGTTTCACGTTTCGTACGTGACAAACGATTTAACCCTCAAAAAAGAGAGTCGGTGGATGGGGTCTAGGGTTTGCCCTAGCGGGTGACGACCAACGTCGTCTTCAGGAGATTGGGGCTGCCGAGGTTGCTGATGAGGACCTTGGCCTCACCATCGAGCTTGGAGGCACCGTCGATGTAGTCGTTGTACTGGCGGAAGAGGGGCCACAGCTTGTGGTTCTTCTTCCATCGAGTTGCGTTGTCATGAGCCTGAGAGATGAACGCATTGCGTTCACTTTCCTTGGTCACCTCGCTCCAGCTGAGGTAGCCCTCGGCCTTGATGAGGTTGTCACGCTCACGCTCTTCACGTCGCCACCAGCCGACCTTGGCCAGCTTGTTGTAGATGGAACTTGCCATGCCCTTGAGGAGCTTGGCGTTGTGACGCTTCTCCTGCACCAGGGCATAGTTGTGAGATCGAATGGCGACCTTGGTTTGACCTTTGAGGGACTGCGGACGGATGATAACCGCCTTGTCCGTGCGGGTGCTGCCATCGGGCATGGTGACGACCATGGACTTGCCTCCTCGGAAGGAGAACTGGTCGAGAAGCACGTCGCCCAGACGGAAAGTGGTCTTGGGCTTGGAGCGAAGGGACTTCATTGTTAGGGACTCCGAATTGCTCGACTATTTGCGAGCGCGAGAATGGTGATCAGGAAGAGGAAGCTCATGAGGTGTAACCCCACAATCTCCTTACCAGTTTTTCAATAAAAAAGAAGTAGGTCGGAGGGAGAGTAACCACGGCAGGTACCATGTTACTTCTTCGTGGCGCGTGCTCGTGCCGCTGCCAATGCTCGTCGGGTAGCTTCATTGGTCCCGCTGTGGTACTTCTCGGAGTTGAACTTGTTCAGGCTACCCTTGCCGGTGCGAAGACGAAGTCCCAGGCGAATGGCTCGCATGAGCTTTCGCTTCTTACTCCCACGCTTGCGACGTCCCTTGGTCTTGCCGTTGCCCTGTCCGTTGCGCTTCATGATGGATTCCCTTAATTACTGAGACAATTATCTTAATGAGCTAAGGCCCCAGGGGAGATTGAATTCCCCTGGAGCCAGCCCCGAGCCTTGAAGTGTCCCGCTATCAAAGGCTCTATTGCGCTCTTTGCAAGCGCTCCCGTATGTGCACCTTGTTTCGCCGGTGCTCGCTAGTTCGGACAGCCCTGAGGCTTCCGAACGTCTACTTCTTTTTCATCTAACAACGAAGTCGAGGAGACCCCTATCCGTAGACGATGATGCAGCCGGGCTTGGATTCAGTAGAGTCCTTGACGGCTGACCAGGGCACGGCGTCGATGTTGATGGGCATGGTGTCGGAGAGGAGGTCGATGAACGCATTAGCGATCATCTCTCCCATCAGCTGACCCAGCTCACCCTTGTTGATGCCCTTGTCTTTGGAGGGCATGTTGTTTTCGTACTGGATGGTGTGGTTGCTTTCCCCGTAGACACGAGGCCCAACGTGAGGGTTGTTGAAGAGGACATCGAAGTCTCCCCGAAGTCCCATGGTGGTACCTTCGGAGTTCCAGCTCTTGAGCTGAGCCTTGACGTTGTTGCGCTCCTGCATCCACTGGGTGACGACCGGTCGCCAGCGATCGGCCATGATTGCCATGCGCTCGGTGAACTGGTCCAGAGCCGTGAGGCGCTGCTGTTCCACCTTGTCCATCCAGGCCGACATGGCCTTGTCGAGAGCATCGCCGTACTTGCTGTCGACGGGTACCACATGGGTGACGGAGTATCGACCACGAGGCTCCTTCCACGAGGTCCACTCGACCTTGTTCTCCTGGCACCAGTCCTTGGTGAAGGTGTTGATGGCGCCTTGGGTGATGCGGCTGGGCACACTCTCCCAGTTTCGGCTCATGAGTCCACCGGCTTCCCACTTGAAGTAGGCGAGGTCGGGAAGCTTGGTCGCGTTGGGCGGCACCCACTGGTAGCACATAGCCATGATGTTGTAGGTGTTGGCCCGCTCTTCCTGACCAGCAGCACGCAAAGCAGCCGTTCCGGCGTGCTTACGCTTGGCCATCGTCTCCTTGACGATCTTCCGCTTCAGCATGGCAGCACCCAGCAGGGCGAAGGCATTGGTGATGCCTCCCTCGCTGATGTTAGCCGACTTCCAGCAGCTGATGCCGTCGACTCCGGTGACGTGCTTGTGCAGCTTGGTGCTCCACTTGGTGGGCAGCTTGTTGATTTCACCACGAACCCATTTGGCACGAGTGTGGGTGTTGGCGATGTTGGCGGTGCCCCAGTCTTTGATTTCTTGCACATCTTCGGGATTGGGAACCAGTCGCAGCTGGAGGAAGCCGAAGTTTTCGAGGAAGAAGCCGCTGACCCGCTGGCCTTTTGCATAGGCGCGGTACATGGGCTCTTCGAGGAAAGCCATGTCCTTGGGCTGCTTAACGAACTCGGGATTGTCGCCCAGGAAGTCACCCACGGTGATGCGACGAGGACGACGATCGCCACGAAGCCCCTTGATCACGTTGAAGTAGTCTTCGTAGGTGGCCTTGGGGTTGGTGATGACAGGCAGCACCAGCTCCTCGATCATGTTGGTTTCGGCATTGGTAGCAGCTCGTTCGCTCAGGTTTCGACCGGGATTGTAGCCACGGACATCGTCCTGAATGACGTTGAACTGAGGCGGCTCGTTGAGCGGGTACACGTCCATGGAGTGCATGAGGTCGTCATTGACCGTATGTTCCATGAGTTCGGCATCGCCCAGTTCTCGCTGCAGGAGGTAGGGACCCCAGCTGTCGCCCACGTCGGCGTGCTCGGGCAGCATGAGGGTGAGTTCGTCGTGGGAGCGACCGATGGTGCCAGCTACGCTTCCGCCCGTGGGGTTGAGGCACCACTGGAGAATGCGGTTCATGGCCTGAAGCTTGGAGGAGTTGGTCGCAGGATGGGGCTTGCCATCGAGAACCCACAGCCAGTCCAGCTGTAGGTTTCCGATGGTGATTTCTTCGAGAATGAGCGCACGCCAGGCATCGAGGTCATCGAAGTACTTGACTTCCTTGAGCCCTTCCAGCTCCAGAGCCTCCTGGGTGTTGAGGCCGCCCTGCTTCCTGCGGAGGCTCAGGAGGTAGGTACGTCGGCGTAGCTTGGTGTTGTTCTTGTGCTGGAGCCGACCCGCCTTGATGACGTTGATGATGGAGCTGGCGAAGGCGATGAAGTCTTCACCGAGTTCTACGAACTCAGCATCCTGGCGAATCTGGTTGAGCATTCGCTGCTGGTGGTCGCGGTTGGCATCGCTGCTGGTTCCCGTGATGTTGACGTTACGCCCGACATCGCCAGCGCAGGCGGGGCACTGGTGGGAGTCGATCAGCTTGGATTCGAACAGGTCGACATCCTTGCCTTCGCTGGGGTCCCACACCTGGGTGGTGACGACTTCCATGTAGTTGATGACGTTGCTGCCGTCGCACATGCGGCACTTGGGGAAGGTCGTGTTGGTGCCCCTGCACTTGGGACAGGCTTCCAGCACTTCTTCGCCCTTGCGGACACGCTTCACCATGTAGCGGATGTGCCCGTTGTCGAGCTTGATCTCGATGTGCTTGTCGTCGTTGCACGGCTGGCCGTTGTCCTGCCGGTCTCCGAGCATTTCGACCTCTTCCTGGGGGAGGATGGCCATGATGCTCATGTCGTTGTTGAGCTGGATGTAGCGACCATCCTGCTCGGTGAGCTTGGGGTTCTCGAACCACTCAGGCTCGAAGTCTTCGACATCGTTTACGCACTTGGTCATGTGGATGACCTTGCCCGACCGTCGCATGTAGACGCCCTTGCATTCACCACAGCCCTTGAGGGCCAGACGCAGGTAGGCCTTGCCAGCACCGTGAAGGCTGAAGCCACCGGTGACGCCTTCGGTGTAGGGAGTATCGCTGGTGGGGCCAGCCGGGTCGATGCCTGCGCTGTCGTCGTAGCCGATGGTATTCAGGAACAGCTTGTCCAAGTCGCTCAGGTCGTGAACGACTTCTGCGTTGTCCTTGCGCTGCTCGGTAGCGAGATTGTTCGTTCGCTCAGCCTCTTCACAGAAGGCCATGATGCGCTTGCGCCATGACGCCTGCTTGCCCATACGGACAGCGAACCGATGGACGAGGGTATCGTCGGCGGTACGAGCGAGCTTGATGGCGAGGTAGAGAGCCGCCGCCGCGTGTCGCAGCTCGCTCTTGATGTAGCCCTTGTGGTTGAGGAAGATAGTAGAAGATTGAATTTTACGGGACATGTTTCTCCTCTGCGCGGGATTGCAGAAGTTTAGCACCTAGACGATTGATGTAGCTAAGCCTGGTGCTGTTAGGCTAGCTAGTTACGCTTCGTGAGCGTGTGGGATTCTTTTTGCATACCGCAGCGGAGCTGTCAAGGCCGAAGCCGTCGAAGACGGGGAGAAATACGCAGTATTTCTTAGCCTTTACAGCGAGAACGGTATGATAGGATTAGAAGACCGCGCGCGCGTTATAGTTTTACAGACTAAGACGCACTTTCAAGCAGCGTTTCCTTTCCCCCTCATTTCACTTCAAAGAAATAAGTGGGATGTGAAGCCTTGTGCCTTCGAATTGATGGGCTTTGTCCCAAGTATCTTTGGTGCCACCATCTTTGGGAACGTCACCCTCTCCCCAAGTGAAGGCTAGGAGGTAGTCACTGCTTGCGGGCCCAGCATTGCGGGCCTTGAAGCCGGGGATGACTTGCTTGGTTGCTCCTAGATTGAAAGCAGAGTCGATGCCGTGAAGAGTTTCCTTCCCCATACGGTCAGAAAAGCGTCGATGGTAGGAGTTGGCAGTTCCTCCGGGGTTGGTACGCCAGTTACGGGTTCCATCGTCCACGAAGGTGCGGGCTTCTCCATCCCATTCACAGGGAAGGTAGAGTTGGAGTTCCACCTTGGGCTGGTACATGAGGAACAGACTAACGGCGACATGGTCTGCCCAGGCTGCTCCACCACTGACGAGCTGAACATTGTTCCACTTGAGCTTCCACAGCTCTGTGATGACTCCTCTAGCTTTTTTGACCATTCGGAAGTATATGTCATAGTTGAGGTTTCGGAGGTCTTTTAGACGTCCTGCGGTGCCTACAATGGCTACTGTGGTACGGGTCATTGTCTAGTTGTCTAGTATCTTGAGGGTGGTGTTGAGGTCGCGAGGTTCTTGCATGGACTTGTCGTTGTCCTTGAGCTCTTCCAGCTGTTTCCAGGCAGACTCTTCGGAGTCGATGAGTTTGTCTAGGGCATCGAGTACATCAGTACGGGTGGGCCCAAAAATAGTGGAATAGTGTGATGCGATTGCATCACATAGTTCTTTGTTGGTCATTGTTAGGTTCCTAGAAGAAAATGGGCCAGTAGACAAAGAGGAAAGCCCCAAGGTGTCCTGCCACAATAAAGGTGTAGAGAAGCAAAACAGGAACCATGACGACTCGTACCCACAAACGATGGCGTTGTCTCCATAGCAACCAGATTCCCAGACAGACCAGAATCACCTTGGTCCAGATGAAGAAGCCTGGTCCTGTTGCAATAGCTGCCGCCATTACGGGATTGGCTTCTACTAAGGCTCCGGTAAGTGCCCAAATGAGGGTGAAGATGGCGTCAAGGAAGTTGAGGATAAGGAGAGACTTGCATCCCAACTCAAAGTTCCAGGGTGAAGCTAGGTCCTTAATGGCTTGAAGCATGAGTTGACTCCTATCGAGGGGTGAGGTCAATCCTCAGGCTTGGGTCAAGGTGGATTGCTGCCAGAACGATGGTGAATAGAACTACTTCAATCATGCCTTTGGCAACACTCTTCATGTGTTTTCGGATTCGGAAATTTGACATCAAAGAACCCACACTTCCACTTCACGATCACCGAAGGCCTTGTTGATCATCATCTCGATGATATCCCAGTCTCCGCCTGCCAGGCCAGCTCCGATGCGAGGCATGGCTATACGCCAATTCATGTCGGGGTCGAGCTCTTCTAGACGACGAGCTATGTGAAGCATGCCGGTTGCGACAGCCTCATAGTTGAGCTGGCGCTGATGGGTCCCGTAGTTGTACTGGGTGTAGAGATTGATAATGAGAGGCTCTTCAGCGGTGGCTTCACCGGAGCAGGACCAGTTGCCCAACTTACTGCCATCAGCAATCTTGGTGGTCATGACGTCGACGGTGTAGCACCTTGGCCATGCTGCTCGTAAGGCTTGGGCTACTCCGCTTCCCATAGTGTGGTAGCAGTTGCAGCCGTGAATAAGTACGTTAGCTCCTGACTTGGTCAGGTCGCCTTCCTTGTAGATGATCATCTAGGTGCTCCCGTGGATGTAAGGTTTAGCTTGGAACTGACACTAAAGCTGTTCCCACATGATGTCAGCCAGTCGCTTGGCTTCCTTGAGTCCCAGCTGAGTGGGAAATACAGGGAAGTTGGTATCACTTTCCTTGTCTTGTTTGCGGATGACTTCAGTACCGGCGCGGATTGCTTTGATCAGTTCGATTTTATTCATCCTTCGGGTATTGGACCCGTAGTGGGCTTTGTTGACGATTTGACGAGCAGTGTGAATCTGTTGGTCATCGTAGGGGTCGAAGGTGATGGTGAGTTGCATGGTGTTCTCCTAGAAGGGGATGTCGGTGGGGTCGTTCTCGTTGACCCAGGTGTTGGCAGAAGTCTTGATCATCTTACGGAGCGTGCAGATGTGCTTGTCCCACTCAGTGTCCCCGGTGTGGTCTTCATGGCCACACTTGCACTTCCAGATGCTGCCACTGCAGGGATACCACACCTGATAGATGTGGAACCCCTTGCCGTTGGGCATGGTGTAGTAGTGGGTGATGTCGGGAATGCAGCTGCATTTCTGGTTGTTGTCGAGCTTGACCCCGTAGCAGTGGCCACCCCACATGAGCTGGCACTCGGGCACAGTTCCTACCCACTTATCGACGTAGATCTTGTTGCAGTCGCAGTGAGGAACCCACTTGTTGCACGTGTCCTCGTGATTGATGTTGGTCTTAGTACGGATGTTGAGTCCCGTACAGGGGAGCTGATCGCAGTGAGGGCATTCGCTCTTGTCTTCGGGCATGGCTTCGAGCATTTCCATCTCGATGTTTTGACAGGTGGGACAGGGCTCACCGTGAGGGGCACAGTCGTGAGGGTACTCGTTGTCGAACTCGTACTCAGAAGGAGTCGCGAGCTTCCAGTTATCATAGCCAGGAAGGGATTCCATTGTCTCTCCATTACACAGGTATGGCCCCCTAACACGTATTGTGCTAAGGAGCCACCTGAAGTTGTTGTTGGTTGAGCCTAGTTGAGCCTAGGCGAACAGGTTGCGAGCAGCGCTCATGTCCCAGTACTTGAGGAAGCCGCTGAAGCGCTCGTTGAAGTCGAAGATGTACTGGTTGAGGAACTCACCCCAGGTGATGAGACCGTTCTCGAAGCCGACCCAGGCGTCGTCCACTCCCACGCTGATGTTCTTGGTCCAGGTCGCCCGACAGGGCTTGCTGCCGCTCTTGCCCTTGGGTACGCAGATGTGGCGCTGAAGGAACGCCTCCACCTCTATTCCCACCACCTTGTCGAGCATGCCTTTCTGAACCTGATTCATGTTGAACGGGTCGTCGATGAGGTTGACCTTGAGCATGGCCTCATACTTGCGAGCCATGGTCATGACGGTGAGGATGCGGGTGAAGCGGGCGAGGCGGGACTGCTCGTGAAGGGTGAATTCGCGATCAGGAAGGTTGGACTTGGTGCTATCCATGATTGGTATTGATTCCTTTCAAGAATCAGGGTGATTAACAGGTTTCACAACAAAAAAGCTCTCTTCTTTGGACACTTGAACCTTGTGCCTAGTACCGTAAAAGGGAGAGGTTAGTGGGTAGTTTGGGTATGTACCCTAGGTTGAGTGTTGGTGAAGTAAGACAGGCGTTGTTGTTGGTTAGGATGCTAGCCCTTGTTAGTGGTGAAGATGGAAAGATAGGTAGGAGGTGAGGTTGGTTAGGCTTAGTGAGTGAGGTGTCATCAGACCCGAACGCTTATCCCCTTTGTCATTACCATACTCCCTATGGGTATGACCCTAGTAGAGTTAGTTAACCTTATCAGAGTCTCTCCCCTTGAATTGAATAGGGTTAAGAGCTCGAAGAGTAGTTTAGATGGAGGTAGGGTTCGTGTTTAGATGGAGGTAGGGTTGATTTAAGGGTCTGTCCCCCACAAAGACTCACCCTCTCATCTTACTCCCCAACAACAGCATCATGCTTGTCTCCCTCTTTGATTGAGGATTGTTGAAGCGGAGTTGAACGCCGCACATTAAACCCTTGCTAGTAGGGTTGCTCCCATGGTGCCCCCTGTTGCCAGGGGGGTAATCAGCATAGCTGTTGAAGGGAGATTACAGAAAGCTCATAGTGGGGTGTCATAGCCTTGCAAGGCACAGCGTCAGCATATAGTACAACTTGTCCCACATAGAGAGCTATGCTACATGGGGCAGATTCCCTTGCAAATGACAGGTAGGTTGATTGGGTGTCACTACGCGGAGTTTAGGCCAAACTCCGCTAACTTCACACCTTCACAATCCCAAACCAGCCCCTTCCCCTAGGGTGCTGGCATTCTCCTCGCTTGGGTTCGTATACCCAAGCTCACACCTCCTTTCTTCCCTATAGGGGGACCTCAACACACTAGCAAAAACGTCGATTCAAGCATCTGAATACACATTGCTGTGTATGGGAAGACAACTCGAACCTCAATCTTAACCAGTGTACTAAGGTCCCCATACAGGGAGTTAAGGTTAACGTTGAGTGGGGAGTCTAGAAGAGGGAGCCTTGCGGGTCCTGCTTCTTCTTCTCCACCTTCTGCTTCTTGTCATGCTTCTCCGCACAGCGCTTGCATGCGTATCGCTTGTTTGTCCGGTCTCCCCACACACAGATCAACGTACCGCCGTTAATCGTATGCCCTCCGGGAATGCAGACGCTTCCGCGATACTTTGCCTTCCAGTAGTTCCTACTCGGCACCAGCTCCCTCCGGGGGGACGACCTTCCACTCGTGGTGGATGCCGGACGGCTTGGGCGTGGCAGCAGGCTCAGCCTTGCTGAACTCACTAACGACCTTACGGTAGGAGTTGTGGTAGTCGTTCTCCCACTCCTTGAACCACGTGTAAAGGCCGGTGCAGCCGTAGAACATCAAAGCCGTCGCCAAGCACAGGGGCTTGAAGAAGGCAATGATGCCCACGAGAGCAGCAGCCAGGACACGATGGTACCACACACCCCTGTAGGTGTGGCCCCAGCCCAGGTCGTTGATGAAGACCTCCCAGGGCGTGCTGAGAACGGTGAGAGGCAGGGACGCCAAGCTCCAGGCGAAGCTCTTCAGCTTCTTCTTCCAGGTCCAGGCCTCGTGCTTGCGGTCCTTGCGGTGGACGATGAGGTCCTTGACGGTCTTAATCAGACCGACAGTGACAGTGGTACCGACTGCACATGCAGTCATGGTTGCGAAAACGCTCATTTGTTTTCCCTTTCTAAGGGTATTGTTAGTTGTGGTTATAGTAGTAGTAGAGTAGTAGTAGGAATGGTTGTTGTTGTTCTGGTTGTACTCCCCTCCGGGGAGGGTTTGATTCCCCTCCGGGGGTGGGATTGAGGTTTCGAGTAGATTACTCAGTTTGGTCATGGTTTTCTTCTTTCTCCCTCCGGGGGGGCTGGGGCGGTCGTCCATGATTGACCTCAAACGCACACGAGTAGTGTGCCCACTTACCACCACCGTAGGGTGGACAGATGAGATCATTCTTTCTGACCCTTGTGTAGCACAGGGGGCAGAACGCATTGTAAGCAGCACGGCGATACGAAGAGTCATCAAATGCGGCCATTGTTGCTACCTCCTTTCTCCCACCCAGGGCGAGGGCTCAATTAAGAGCCCCCACCCTGATCGCTCTGTTGACCTAGAGCGGGTTGTCCTCGGTCGTGTCGACGTCAGCCGCCTTGGCCTTGGCCTTGGCCATCTTCGCCGCGTGAGCCGCGTAGAGCCCCTGGACCCACTTGCGGATCTTGGGGGCGTCGGGGTGCTCGCAGGGCTTGGGCAGCCCGTAGCTGTTGTCGTTCACGTCCACGATGTTGAAGCCCTTCAGCTCCACCACCTTGTAGTACTTGTCTCCCTTCTGGACGTACGACGTGTCCGGCTGCAGGTTCTCGCCCTTGACGGGACCGATGACGAGGTGGCAGTACAGGCTCTCGCTGTACTTGGAGGTGGGCATGTGCCCACCCTTGATCGTCTTGTCGGCCTTCACGAGGAAGGACTTCTTGACGATGATCTCGCGGATGCCATCGATCCGCTCGAACAGAGCCTTCGTCAGGAACCCGTTCAGCCCACGGTAGTTGCCGGTCCACGCGATGCCATCATCACCCAGGAAGTCACCCTCGTGGCTGCGGATGTAGCCGATGAAGGTGGGGCTGACGCCCTCCGTTTCAGCGAGCCGCTCGAAGTCCACCATCGGGACGGGCTTCGGCATCTTGCTGATGTGAACGTTCAGGTAACGCCACGGGTGGACGCCCGTATCGCTGAAGGGGTGACGGTTGAGGCCGGTGCGGTCGTTGCTCTTGGTAGCCATTGTTCTCTATCTCCGTGTAACGTTGATTGTCTCGAAGGTGGGCGATCTTTAACGACATACGCCCATGGTCGAGGTTAACAGTTAGTCTCAAGGAGCCCTAATCGGGTTCATGCTGTTCTCCTAGCTATGGGTTAGTTGGCGTAGACGAATCGGCCCACGGTACGCTGGAAGGCATCCTTCCACGACATCGGCTCACGCCGGATGTAGCGGTTGAACAGCTTCCATCCCCGCTTCGCGATCACGAGAGCGAGTCCGAGGAACGCCCCGTAGATGCTGACGAGGAACAGGGTGGCGACGACCATGACGTAGGTGATCTTCCACACCACTACCAAGATCGCCAGGAGACCAGCTCCCTTCAGGGCCATGCCGAAGATCACACTGACCAGCAAGCCGATCCACATGATCCCGATGTAGAGGACGGCGAGTCCGATCATGGGCGTGCTCGCCTGCCCCAGCTCCACGGCCTCTTCGATGTCTTCACGGATCGAGTAGCCTGCTCCAGCCACCCACCGCTTGATGGCCATCTCCTCAGGCCGCTGGTATGCCACGATGGCGTTGTTCTCGCTATCCCGAACCTCGAAGGTCTCGGGAACTGTCTCAAAGGGAGCCTTGATCTTGCTCCACAACCAGTTGAACATGTGTTCTCCTTTTGGGCACGGTTAGTATGGGTCCACGTGCCATTCCCCTGGGTTAGACTTCAGCTATGGGTTGTTGGTTGCCAGACTAGGCGTTGGCGGCAGCGGTGGTCATCTCGGGGGAGACGGACGCATCGCTCAGGGCCATGAACTCACCCACGGTGTTCTTCAGAGCCACGAGTCCCGCGACGACGGCGTAGATGGCCGCGTAGGAGAGGTAGGCCAGGATCGCGTAAGACGCCAGGAAGCCGACGCAGGTCGCGACCCAGAGGATGTTGCTCACGCCGAACACGTAGATGGGCAGCGCGCCACCCATCAGGTACCAGAACCACATGCCGCCGTACATCGCGCTCACGGAACCCAGGATGGCGTAGCGCTGCTCGATGTTCCAGCCCATGAAGCTGCGGGCCCAGCCCATCATCTTCTTGCCGAACTTGATGGCCATGTCCTTGACGCTGTGCGCCATGCGGATGAACACGTTCTTCTTCTCCATGTCACTCTCCTTGTCGTTGGTGTTGGCCTTGAAGGCCGAGAAGGCCACGCCGAGCGCGACCATGTTGGGGTGGTTGCCCTTGCCCCGGGGGTTGCTGTGGCAGGTGTCCACCACGCGGGCCTTGTCGCCCTTGCCCTTGAGCTTGAGCTCGATCAGGGTGTGGGTCGCCTTCTTCGTCTTGCGGTCCACGGCGTAGACGAACATCCGCGTGACGTCACCGGTCAGGGAGACGTACTGGTGGATGGGGTTGAAGCCGTACTTGTCCGTGCGGTTGTTCAGGATGGTCTCGAACAGGTTCATCAGGTCCTTGACCTCCATCTCCTCGCGGCGGATGACCTTCTTGTCGTCCTTGCCCATGTAGCTGAAGACGATCGCCTCCTTCCAGTCAGCCATGGCGGCGGGGAGGTTCTGGTAGTGGAACGCGGTCTCCTTGTTCTCGGGGTCGTAGGTGAACAGGGGCGGGGCGGTGGGGGTCGGGTCGGTCATGGTCTTGTCATCCTTGTTGGGGTTGTCGTTGGTCGGGGCGGTGGGGGTCGGGTCGGGCATGGTCTTGCTCTCCGTCTTGGGGGTGGTGCCCTTGGGGCTGTTGATCTCCCGCTCCTTGGCGATCAGGTCGTCGATCTCCTTGTCCATATCATCCTGCTCCTTGGCACTCGCCTGCACGTATTCCAGCATGCACTTCTCGTCGCAGAAGACCTTCTGGTCGGTGACGATCGTCAGCTTCTGCTCCTTGTTGCAGTTGGCGCAGTTGTAGGCGTTGGGGGCGGCGGGCGTGGTGGGGTCGGTCGGGGGCATGTCGGTGTTCTCCGGGTTGTTGTTGATCTCAGCGGCCTGGACGTCTTCCGACGTCCAGTTTCGGTCGAATCGTTTCGCTCCCATGAGGGTCACGATCCACCGACGGCATCGGCGGCAGGTGACCTCCTTCGGACTCAATGCGATTCCACCCTTGGCGGTGGTGGTGCCGTCACCCTTGCAGGCGATGTAGTTCTGTCCGAGCCAGTGTGCACCCATGACTAGTTTCCCTTCTTGTTGTTGTTGGGGGTGAAAGACATCGTGTTGTCCATCTTCTGCTTGATCGACTTGACCGAGCTGTAGCCCGCGCTGATGGCGCAACCCACGAGCACGAACACGACGAACGTGACGGCACCGAGGAGGGTGCCGATGATGTCGAAGTTGGAGAGGACCAGGGCCCCGATGATGCTGATGATCACGATGACGATCATGAGCTCGATGAGAGTGAATCCGGCCTGGGTGTTGGTGTTCATCTTGTTCTCCTTGTTGCTCTGCTTGTACCAGAGCGGGGGGTTGGTTCCGTGGAAGGTGATGCGGACGAAGGTGACCGTGGGCCACTTTTCTTCTGCCTGCTCCAAGGCCTGGGTGTCGGAGGTGGCGTACTCAACGTACTGGTTCCCCATATCGTCTTCGAGGATGAAGTACTTGTTGCGGATGTCTTCCATGAGATTGCTCCTTTCAAGAGCGTATGTTGTTGGTGTCCGTCTCTGTTGAAGAGAAGGACGGTGGACCACGAATGCACATTTCCTCTGCCTCCTCTAGTTGGACTTGAAAGCACCAGCCTTGATCAGGACGGCCAGCTTGTTGAACTCGAACAGGGCGCCAGCAACGGACTGCTGAACATCGTGGAGGGTTTCCACCTCGTTCATGTCCGTGTCGCGGACGATGCGGTGGATGCCGTAGCCGAGGGTGGCTTCACCCTTCCACATGTAGGTGTTCTTGGTTTCATCCAGCTGGAACTGGATGCCGTCGCCGTCGATCTCACCGACCATGAGGATTCTGGTACGCATCACTTCTTCTCCTTGCTCTGGTTGATGTAGTTCTCGACCTCCTTGTTGGTGTAGAGTCCCCGGTTGAACAGGAGCATAAACAAATTAACGATGAGGAACAGCACCCACTGCCACGCGGGACGCTCTTCCACTTCCTTCTTCTCTTCTTCCGCGACGAACGTGTCGGGGTTGCTCATGTCCTTGAGCAACTGCTTCCCAACACTGTTCCGCTGCTGACGGTTGAGCTCGCCATACTGGGCAAGCTGGTCCTCTATCGCTGCCAACTTCGCCAGCTTCTCCTGGTCACCGAGGTCCGCTCCCGTGGTGTGGGAGAGGACATTGGTCGTGGTCTCGACGTAGATGCGGGCCTTTTCCTCATCAGCCAGAGGAGCTTTCAGCCGCCCCAAGGTGTTGTCCATGATGGTGTCTCCACCACGGAGGAGGAGATCCGTTCCGCTGTCAAGGAGTTGCGCCCACTTGGGCTTGTCGATGTTCATTACTACTTAATCCCTTCGATCTGGGTGTTGAGGGAGTCGATGAGGATCTGGAGGCGATGCATCCGTGCGATCCACACCGAGTTCTGGTTCTTGTTGGAGGGTTTGTTGGAGAGCAGCTCTTCGAGCTTCTTGACGGCCTCGTTCCGCACTCCCACGAGCTGGGTCATGTGCTGGCTGGAAGCCATCGAAGCGTTGTGGTCATCGACAGCAAGCCAGTACTGGCTACTGTTGACGTACTTCATCCACAGCGGGGGCATGGGATGGACTTCAGGCGTGACCCAGTAGTCGTAGCCCTTGATCGATCGATTCCGCCAGTGCCCGAGCAGGTACTTCCAATCAAGGAAGCCCGCCTTCTCGAACTCGTAGTGTACGCCATCCTCGTCCTCGACACGGGTCGAGGGCCATCGCCAGTTCTTGTCCATGGGTCGGAACCCGTAGGCAAAGAGCCAGTGGAAGCGGCTCTTGAGGAGGTATTGGTAGAAGGTTTCTCCCTTGAGTGTGCCTCGGCGGGCGTTGAGCATCTTGATGAAGCTCACAGCCGCCGTCGACGCGAACATGAAGTTGACGAGTCCGATGCCGCCAGCTCCCCCGCTGAGGAGCCATGACACCCCCCCGAAGGTGATTTCGATCAGGAAGTGGCGACGCTCGTACCAGAGCAACGCCCAACGCGGCAGGGAGCTGCTGAGAGCCGTACCCACCGCCAGGAGAGAGGCGATGACAGTCGCCCACGTGCTCGCCATGTGGTCCATGATGAAGAACATGGCCCAGACGCCGAAGGCCAGGAAGAAGACGCGCTCCAGCACCTTCTTGGTCAGGCCCTCTTCGCTGAACTGCTGTGCTATTCCGAACATGACTAGCTCTCCTCGGACTGGATGCTGATGCGCTTCCAGTCCTTGTTACGGTTGGTAGTGGTCACGCGAGGTCCGCGATCCCACCGGTTGTCAAGAGCGACCTGCCGTCGCTGCGAGATCAGCTTGTTCACCCGCGAGGCGGTTCGTCCCCCGAGACTGTTGTTCCTCTCAAACTTCTTCTTGGCCATCTAACCGTTCTCCTCAGCCGCACCCTCGAACATGAGCTCCCACACCGTGTCGATCACCTCTTCCGAGATGTGACACTTGTGGGCTCCGATCTTCTTGGGCTCGATGTTGTTGGTTTTGAAGTGGACACCGTGGCACACGTAGATCGTGAAGCCGGTGCGCCACACCCAGTAGGTGTTGGCAGCGGTCACGTCCTGCAGGTGCTTGTCACCCTTGTGCTCGTCATGAACTTCGAGGACCGTCTTCTTGTTCGGTCCCCAAAGGTACTTGGACATGAATCCCGTGATCATGTTTTCGGTGATCATCTCTCGATCGAAATGTGGATACATCTCGTCGGGGTTGGTCCAGCTGCACTGCTTGTCCAGTCCCGTACGGAACTGGAACCGCCACTTGATTTTCTCAGACATCTAGCATTCTCCTTTCTTCTACGGGCTACTTGCCGCAGACGTGGAAGTTGGTCTCCTCCAACCAGGGGAGGAGGATGAACTGGTCGATGACGATGACCGAGCAGAGGAAGGCGAGGATGAGCCAGCACAGCACCGACATCACCCCGAGGGGCTTGCTCTTGGCCTGAGTGGCACTATAGGCGATGAGGACGGTAGCGAACTGGACCCACCCGAGGCAGAGGCAGCCGAGCACGATGAGCGCGATGTTGTTGTTCATGACTACTTGGCCTCCACGAAGTTGATGTTGAACTCGGACGGGGGCATGTTGACGGTCAGCTTGATGTCGCCACGGTGCGACTGCTCCTTCTCCAGCTGGGCCAGGAAGTCGTAGGCGTCCTTGATGTCGATCTCGGTACCGCGATCCCCCCACCGCAACCAGTTCTCGCTGCTGTGGCTCTTGGGCACGGAGACCATCAGCTCCCCGGGCTCACCGAGCTTGACGTCGTAGTACCACTCGTGGGGCTCGTCGGGCTTGAAGCCCATGTTGGTCTTGCACCACACCGAGAACGTGCGGTCGTCGCGCTTCCCCATGAAGAACTGAACGGTGAGGTACTTGGTGGCGGGAACGGTGAACAGGCTAGACATTTATTTTTATTCTCCCAGCAGGCCGAGGGTGAATCCCCCGACGATCATGATCATGATGAAGATGACGAAGGCCTTGGTGAGGCCCATGAAAAAGATGAGGGCGATGATCGCCAGGGGGGCAAGGATGGAAAAGCAGCTTTTCATTCTATCTCCTATGAGCAGTTGAACTAATAACCCCCACTGCCCATGACCCAGAATTAGGCCATGAGCAGTAAGTGCGATCAGTTCAAGTTTGGGGTGTTTCTAGCGACTACTTCCTCAGGATGGCGTTGAAGTCATGGTCACACACGTAGCGCATGTGCTGCTCCAGCTCAGCGTCGGCGGTCTTGAGTCCACCGTTGCTGATGTCGACACCCTCTTCCACGATCTGAACGGCGTGGAACTTGATCTCCTTTCCGTCGTTGGTGAAGAAGTGGTCGTGCGTGGCGATGCCCCGGATGCCCTTGGTGTTGTAGGGGCAGGTGAAGGTGGCCACATACTTGAGCTCGTCCAGCTCGATGTCGTCCATGTGGCCGGCGTTGACCGTCCAGGCACCGTAGACGTCGTTCCAGTAGTGGTTGTCCCCCTCGGTCACCTTGTTGTGCTTGTCCCCGCAGAGGAGGACGCCCTCACCCCAGGACGGGATGGTGATGATGCCGTTGCTCGTGGGGTTGCTGAGCACGCTGACGGCGCGGATGGTGAGGAACAGCACCGCCCCCAGGCAGAAGATGATGAGGGCGAGGGTGGCGATGTTCTTGAGCTTGCTGGTCATGGTGTTGTCCTCCTTGAGGAGCGGGTTGCGGGTGTCGGCGTAGAAGTGGTTGCTGCTGAAGGCGGCCAGGGCCACCTTATCATTGGGGTTGTTGGGGTCGAAAACGGGCATTACTTCTTCTCCTTGATCTCGCCATTCCTGGCGTGGATGAGTTGAGTCTAGCTAGGCAACAGCCGGGGTGAGGGTGTTGGCGTATGCGATGTGGTCGTCTTCGAGCTCCCAGGACCAGTCCCAGACGACCTGGTCCATTTCTTCGGTGTACTCGGCCTGGAGCGCCTTGAGCGCATTGTTGAAGCCGTCCAGTTCCACCTGAAGGGACAGGGAAGAGAAAAGGGTCTCGAACATGGCTAGTTCTCCTGCTTGTTGATGGGTGCCATGTAGGAGCAGATCTCGACGACCCAGTCCTCACAGCGATTCTGATTGATGAACTTCTGGAACCGGAGCTGGTCCAGAATGTTCAGGAGGTTGACGTAGGTGGCGCCCTTGGTCTTGGGGAAGTCCATGCTACTGGCTCCAGTTGATGTCCCAGCCGCTGACACGACCGGGACGAATGGTACCCACACGCTGGTCGGACTTGTGCCGATCCAACCGGAGGTCGAGGATGTGCCAGAACGTTTCCGACACTGCCATCTGCAACGTGAACCAGCGGTAGTTCTTCTCGGCCAGCCACAGGGGCTTCGGCGGGTAGGGAATCGGCTCGCTGTCCTTGTACGTCTCCTTGAACGCCCGCAAGAGCTCCTCGATGGTGACCTCGCCGCCGCCACCCTTGCCACCGCTGAGACGGGTGTAGTAGGACACGTACCGTCGACTGCAGACCATGCTCTTGTCGTAGCGCACGTGGCCCACGATCCGTCCGCACTCGTGTCGAACGAACAGGGTGGGGGTGGGGGTGTTGGTGTGCATGTGGTCCTGAACGAGATCTCCCTCGTACAGGAACTTGGCCATGGGCAGAGCACTCCGAAGAGCGTCCACGCACCGACCAAAGTGCAGCCACGGGTTTGTCTGAGACTTGATCATGCCATCACCTCGTTGTAGGCGTCTTCCTTGCTCATGCCCTTGCGGACGAGCAGCTTGACGCGGGCCTGCTGGAAGGCCAGGTTGTTGAGGACGCGGGGCTCGGGCGTTTCCACCACCACGAGGATGCTGTGGTCCCAGCTCTGCTCGAACTGCAGCCACTCCATGACCTCGTTGTAGCGGGCCTCGCTCGTCGGCAGCCGCTTCTCGGCCTTGCTCCCCACGGGATGGGAGGCGTCGAAGCCCTCCATCCACTCGGCCAGCTCCTGGCTGTCGTAGGCCGCCTCCAGCAGCTCGCTCTTGACCTTCCAGTCGGCGTCGATGCCCTCCATGCTCATCACCGTGGTCGTAGGAAGCTCACCCATGGGGTTACTCGGCCACACCTGGGGCAGGACCTCACCCTCCTGCTCGGCCAGGAACGCAGCCTTGCTGGCGAAGCGTCCGTTGCGCTGATCGCGGTAGACCAGGCGCTTGACCTTGATCTCCTTGGTCATCGTGACCTCGAGCTTGTAGTAGCTGCGGCCGAGGCGGTCGGTCTTCTTCACCCGGGAGCGGTACTTGAGCACCTTGGTGCGCTTGACCGTCTCCTCGTGGATGAAGAGGTTGACGTAGTTGTTGGTAGACATTAGCTTCTCTCTTTCTGCCCTGTATGGGCTAGTCTTCGATGAAGAAGGCCGCGGCGAGCACGTCCTCTTCGTAGGTGACGAAGTGCTTGTTGTAGCACTTCAGGATCTGCTCCTTGCTGCAGAAACAGCCAGGAACAGGGTTACGGGAAATGACCCGCATGAGCCTACCCCAGGCAGGGCAAGTGCGGCTGATCCCGTGGTCGATGATGCGACCATCGACGTGGCAGGTGTGAGCCTGCACCTCGAGATCGCTGATGATGGGGAACTGCCTCAGCATTCGGATGACCCGAAGCCGAGAGCAGTCACCCTGGTGGATGACGCTGTCGTAGTCGTCCGTCCCCAGGGGACACTCACCACCGCATTCACGGCAGATCATGACCCCCTTACGGAAGTTGGAGTAGACCAACTAACGGCGGGGGCAGCGGTCGATGTTATCGTTGTTCTGCCCCACCACGCGGGCTTCAGACAGCATGAACGCCTGGTGCTGGCGCCGGCCCTCGGGGGTAGAAGCCGGGATGGGCATGTAGCCGAAGACCTCATCTTCGGTGATGTCTTCGACGCCGTCCCAGTCGATGCCCTCGGGGAAGATGAACTCCTCCTTCTCCTCCTCTTCGACCATCTCTTCCAGCACGATGGCGGTGCGGCGCTGCAGGTAGGAGCTGATGCCCATGGTGACGAAGTCGTAGACCGCGACGATCTCATCCTCCCAGCTGCAGTAGATGAGGAGCGCCATGCTGATGAGGGTGGGGAGGAGGATGAGGAACATGGGGAAACGGGTGGCGAATTCGAGCGTGGTCATCTGACTATCTCCTAGCTTGGGGATTGGTTACCCCTTGTTGATGCCTCTACTTTGCTTACGGGGGCCTAGGCCTTCGCACCCCACCACTCAAGAACGAGTGGCCTTGTAGCTCCTGCGTTGATAACCCAGACGCAGCCCTGGGTGAGGTTGGTTAGTCCTCAATGGCCTCGATGAGCACGATCATGTTGTCGTGCAGGCGTTCGTCCCGCGTACCCGAGTGCACGAAGTGCAACTGCTGCAGGATGAAGTCCAGGGTCCAGCCGTCACGCTGGGCCATGTAGAGGAACTCGATGATTGCGGCAAGCTTGATCTTCATTCTAGGACTCCTTGTTGAGGATGGCCTTCGCGGCCTTGACGATGGTGGTGGTGCCGTTGAGGATCTGGTCCTCCCAGACCACGCCCTCACCGAGCTGCTCACCCTTAACGAATCGCCCGTGGCGGACGATGATTTTCTGGGACGGCCACTCGTGGACCTCTCCCCAGATCTCCTGCCGCTGATGGGGCCCTCCGCAAAGGTAGACGTCGCAGCGCATGTTGTCCACCTGAGTGCTGCCCTTGTGCCGGCAGCGAGGGCAGAAGTGAGAACGGAAAGGCTTGGTCATGTCTAGCACTCCTACAGGGATTGGTTACCCTTTATCGACTCACTCCACAGCTACCACGAGATTGTGGCTCCAGGCCTTGTGACCCTGGATGGGGTGTTACTGCGTTGTTTCTCCAGACGCAGCCCTGGGAAGAAGGTTAGTTGAGGCTCATGTAGCCCAACAGGATCTTGAGGTTCATCTCGTTGATGAACAGGTGGAGGGCGAGGCCCAGGTCGTCATCGATGAGCATTGTCTACTCCTTAGTATCCGATTGTGTTGAAGAGGACGACGACGTTGTGCCCGAAGGCGAAGGCGAGGATCGCAATGATCCAGAACGCCGACCATGTCGAGGTACCGTCACGCTTCAGCACCCTGACCGTGAGACGCATGGCCTTGGCACTGCACATGAGGCTGTTCATGAAGGCCCGACCCATGGTGCAGTCCCAGTACCGAGCGGCCCGGAACCACACGAGGATGAGCATGGCATGGCCACAGGTGTTCATCCACTGGACGAAGGTGTCCTTCAGGAACTGGTGCACGTTGCTGTCCCACTGGACGTAGGGGATGCGGTCCCACATCATGCCCAGGCCGAAGGCCAGGAGGATGACGGAACTCAGGACAGCCGTTGGCTTGTCCCAGAGATAAGTCGGACGATCCAGACTCAATCCGATCGACACACACAGCACCCCCGTGAGCACGGTGTTGTACACGTACCCCCAGCTCATGAAGAAGTGGCCGATCACTCCCACCCAGATGTCGGGGAACATCCAGGACATGATCGGGAGCAGCACGAACCACATGGGGCCCATGATGATCATCTCCTCGATGAGGGTGAAACGGTTCTTCGACGCCGTCCGGATCTGGAGACGGACGAGGGTGGCGAGGGACACCATGGCCAAAATGGCCAGCAACAGCAACATAACTAACACTCCTTTCAAGAGTGCAAAGGTGGGGTATGATTACCCCTAGCGGTCGGATACCGCATCTTAGTAACAGTAATGCCCCATCTGGGACACCACTGGTACTAAGGCGCAGCATCCACCCCATTGGGATGGATGTGGCCTGAAGGGAG
>Ga0098054_1000257_pt1 | contig 44245 bp, 43 predicted proteins | sample 16_taG_FD_75048 | JGI IMG/M metagenome (GOLD analysis project Ga0098054, IMG submission 75048) | Marine viral communities from the Subarctic Pacific Ocean - 16_ETSP_OMZ_AT15313 metaG | ecosystem: Environmental > Aquatic > Marine > Oceanic | place: Pacific Ocean | collected 2015-01-18
AGTGCCATTGGCCTCGCTCCCCATCCCACCTTTAAGAAAGGAGGTTAATCAGATGTAAAATATAAATTCATTCTATTAATCTAATAAATATAAATTCCTATAATATAAATACCAAGGAGGTAAATAGTGGAATTACTTTTCTTCTCTTATTGCGTTTACAGGATTGTGGCATCCTGACACGCGCCCCGCGTAAGCGGGGCTTTTTTTTCTGCTATATTAGTATAAAACAAACTGATTTACATAACGGTGGCCGGTCACTGAAATGTAAAAGAGTTTCGCGTTGTGAATAAGATTGCATTGTGAAGATGATCATTATAGACTACCTTTAATCAACGCCCCCAGTAAGGGCAAGGAAGGACTAGCATTATGGATAGCACGTTTACATTCGAAGATCAGGCAATCAACCTCAACGAGCATTGCACTGTCTATGCACACGGCAAGTTGTATTATGAGGCGGATTGGCAGGATGGCACAACCAACACTCATTATGGCAAGATCAATTGCAGGATGGAGTTGCAAGGCGTTGAGATTGATTATGTTGACGTTACCGCTTACTCAATCTATGCAACTGCAACTGAGGACACGTTGCACACTCACATTGCAGAGGTTGACTGTCACGCTCACAACAACGGCTCAACCAAAGAGTTTACTCAATGGATTGAGAGAGAGTTGAAGAAAATATTTGATGCGTCTAACGTGTTAATGGATCATGCAGAGAGTCAGGGCGCACCCGATCCACAAGATCACGCGTTGAGTGCTTGTGGTGACGATCCACACGGCGATTAACTTTTCTCAACGTTCACCAAGGAGGAGGGGAAAGGGGCTGCGAAAGCGGCCCCTTTTTTTTGCGTAATAAATAATTATGTGAATAACTTTTGCTTGACTTCTGCGGCGTGAGCCGCGCCGCTGCGGCGCAGCCGCGCAAACTGATTTACAATTCGGTGGCCGGTCATCCTTTTGTAAAAGAGTTTGACGGTGTGAATAACCTATTTAAAAAAACTTTAAAAAAACCTTGCGCTGATTAGGTAATTGAACTAATCTTTTTTCAGTCGCCCCCGTAAGGCGACACTGGGACTAGCAAAATGAATAACAAGATCACAAAAGAAACGAAGGTTGAAATCCATTGTGGGCGTCAAATCAAGATCGTTCACCAAAACAATCAAGGTTGCATATATAGAGACAACAAAACCGTTTCTATCGATCAACCTCCCGCCACTATTACTAGGGCGATGATTAATGAGATGGTAAAACAGGAAAAACGCTATCAGCAATTACGCAAGGAATACCAAGAAAACACGATTGACAAGTCAACATTGTGGATGGCGTTTTGGGTAACTGTTTGCTCGATAGCTGCAGGGTTTTGCCTATCCTACTATTACAACCAACAAGGTTGGGAAAATTACTATTGGGCGGGATTTTTGACCGTGGGCGTCATTGTTCCGATTCTGATTCTAGCTACCGTAAAGGTAACAGACTGGCTAAACTGCAGGACAGTCTCCAAACGGTAGCCTAGTCCCCACATAAGCGGGAGGCGCAATGCCTCCCGCTTTTAATTATAAATACGCACGATTTAAATACGTGCGCGTATCAAGGAGGTGCGAAATGGTGTTAATGTTTTTATTATATATATATTATAGAATTATAGTTAGTTGAAGTAATGGAGTTTACTGGAAACGGTAAACTCTTTTACAATGCCCTGACCGGTCACGCGTTTGTAAAACAGTTTAGAAATGTTAGTAAGTAGGGTGTTGACTTTTTATTAAAAATGGACTAAATTTTTTTCAGTGCGAGACACTAACAAAAAAACAAAGGGACTAGCAAAAATGAAAATCGACGAACTAAAAAACGGTGCAATCTACGCAATTATCGACGCACCGACTAAAGAGCAAACAATGGTGCGCGTTACTAAAGAGCGCGTTTTAGATAGTAACAATCGACGACTTCCAATAGTCAAAACATATCAGGGAAAAGAGTTGATTATCCCACAACGCAAAATCCGCCTTGCCGATGGCAATGAGGTAGAACAATTCATCTTGGCAATCCGCCTTGTGAAACAAAACGAACAAAACGCTGCCGCGCAAGTAATGGACGCAATGCACGAGGCAATTAACACCATCGACATTTAATATAAATTGAAAGGGGTTTTATACCTTCCCCGCCTAGCGCGGGGATTTTTTTTTGCTTTATACTTTGCACCCCTAGGGGTATTTATGAAATAGTAGGAGTTTTATACTTTTCGTACTGTCGGGGGGGGTGTTTTTTCAATCTCCACAGGGTTTTGCGAATCTCCGTTTTTGCAAAGGTCGAAAAAATCGGCGGGGTGTCCCACAAAAAGGTGAAAATGAGACATAAAGACACTTTCGCGGCTAGAAAAAGCTGAAAAAGCAGGAGTTTTTGTTGGCATGGCTTATGCTGTTTATAAAAAGTTATGTATAATTTAAGATTAAATTCTAACCTGTTAAATTTCGCTAATGAAATGGAAAAAGCTTTTTTTAATGACGACTATTCTTCTAAGTTTTTGCCTCATTGGAGAATGAGTAATAGAAGACCTATTGAAAAAAAAGAGTCTGAAAATGGCTATACTTATTATATTCCTCTTCCGGGGTATAAAAAAGAGGATGTAAAAGCTTCGGTGCTAAAAGGAACTATCTTGGAAATTGTCGCTAAAAAGAAGGATAGAGAAGATTTGGTATATAATATGGAGCTTCCTGATAATATTAATCTTAGCATAATCGAAAGTAAATTGGAGGATGGACTTTTGGAGCTAAATGTACCTAAAGATGACGAAAGTAAGGTAATAAATATTGATATTAATTAGAATCTAGGGCTTCTATTTGAATGAAATGAGTGTATATTAGTTGTATAAGGGATTATTTAAATTATGAAAGAAACTGATGCACACAACGTTCCCGTCATGGTTGATAAAACTAACCTAGACGTAGATAAGTATAAACACCTCCTAAAACTTTCATCGCAAAAAGAAGAAGTAGAGGTTCAGGCTCAAAAACCTTCTATTCATGTTCCTGTTGAGCAAGAGGGCATTAAGTTAATGTCACGAATTCAGGAAATCCATTGCCCTCATTGTGGGGAGCATGTAGGCCGTTGGACATTTTTCCATAGATTGGCTGCTAATGAAGAGTTGGACGAAACTAAAGCCTCAGAATTACTCGAAGAGAAAAAGGTATTAGAAGATCGACTAAACAGTATCGATGAAGTTCTTGCGAGTCAAGATACTGTAGAAAAGTATAAAGAGGTATATGAAGACGTAAAGGAAGATAATAAAGATAAATAATAATTAGTGTATATTTAGTTATCCTAAATCCCTAGCCCTGCTTTTATAAAGTGGGGTTTTTTGTCACTCACTAGTGAGCGGCTAAATAGTTTGTCGATCAAATATGCGTTATTATGATCGTCTATAGGATTATATGTGATCTAACTTAGATTCGGGGCTAGGAGTAAATAAGTAATAATCTAGAAAAAGCCACTAAGGAAAAAGAATAACCTCTTGGTAAAGAAAAGAACTCTATAGAGTTGCCCGTTGTATATTGTTGTATTTTTTTGTATATGAAAATCAATAAAGATACATCACAAAAATCTGGTAAACCAAATGGTGGTTGTATTTTGTTATATTGGTTTGTGCCCTTTACTTTTTTATTACTTTTTTTATTACTTAGATGTATACACGACCAGCCCCGATTTAAATCCCCGAAATCCACCCCGCCCGAAGCCGAATCGCTAAATCTACCCCGGCCCGAGGCCAAACCCCGAACCTGTACCGGCCCGAAGCCGGAACCATTTTTCACTAATTAAAAAAAATAATCACAGACCTCAGCCCCAATTATGGTGTAATTATAACTAGGTAACGATAGATATGGCTGCGAAGAAAAAAGACACTTCACCGAAAGTCCATCAAAGAGACAAGCTCTCAAGCTCTTTAAAAATTAAAGAATTAGATTGGACCGAAAAACAAAAAACATTCATAAACCAATCCTTACATAAAGATACTAAGATATCTTTTGTGGATGGCCCTGCTGGATGTGGAAAATCACTATTAGCGGTTTATTGCGCTTTAAGACTTCTAAACGAAAAGAAGGTTTCTGATATCGTTTATATTAGGTCTGCGGTGGAAAGTTCCGATAATAAAATGGGGCATCTTCCCGGTGACGCTAATGAAAAGCTTCACTTCTTTAACTTGCCATTTATGGAAAAGTTAGACGAATTACTCCCAGTAACTCAAGTTAAAAAATTAGAATCTGATGAAAGAGTTTCTATATATCCAGTTAACTTTTCTAGAGGTATGAGTTGGAATGCTAAATGTATTATCTTTGATGAAGTTCAAAATAGTACAGAGAGAGAAATAGTAACAGTACTAACTAGATTAGGAATGTTTAGTAGATGCTTTGTTTTGGCTGACCCTATGCAAACAGATTTGCACCCAATTAAAGGTGGGGCATTCGAAAAGATGTATAAAATATTCTCAGATCAAGAAAGTTCTGATTTTGGTATAAAAACTTTCGAATTTGATGAAGATGATATTATGAGATCAGAATTAGTTAAATTCCTTGTTAAAAAATTCAAGGAGCTTAAAGAGCCCACGGATAATCCTTAAAACTATAAAAGTTTCCCTTTAATAGGTTCCCATCCAGATATATCCATAAAGCTGTCTTGTTCCGGCGTATAGCTGGAATCTTCATAACCGCCAAATATGACTTGATTAGCTTGATCGTAATGACTAGCACCGGTTCCACCATCCCTTAACCAGTTACCCACATTATTACCTATAGATTGCAAAGCCATGATGGAATCAGCTTCAATATGGATACGACCATGTAAACTATCGTGAGGCCACAGACCAAGCTCACTTACATAATCAATTGGATTATTATATATTCGATCATCTAAGCTGGGGAAACACATCGTAGCAAATCCGGGTGAATGATGCCACAAGGGAACAGTATATCTTCCGGTAGCTCTTTCAAATTGCCTGTATCTTTTGTACAAAATATAAAAATAAGGAAAGTCTTTATGAGCATTAACAGTTCTCGAAATTTGATCAAATGTCATATTACTTAATATGTCATCCGCGTCTATTCGAGTTACGGAAACCGGCTTGTCGGCATATTTCGCTTTAAACTCTTCTGAGAAAAGAAATTTACATTTTAATTGATAAGGGTTATATGGAGTTTCTTCTTTAGTAGTGCTAAACCCCGGACCTCTATGGATAAGCTTTATATAATCAGGAAATTCAAACTGCTCTATGATAGGGAGATACTTTTGTCCATAAGAAACGTATACTTCAAACGTATCTTGTTGTGTGTTCGGGGTTTGGAATTGAGTCTCATAAAATCTGCAACATTTTTTTACGTAATAATCTATAGTGTCATACAATCTATCTTCTTCAGATTCATAACGTATATAAGTAGAACGAAGGATTTCGTCTAACCTTGACCCATTCCATCCCGGCCTAATTGAAAGGTCTTCAGCTAAACTGGTAAAAAATACATGATGCATAATATTTCTTACACTTTTATAAAGTTAGAAGAATTAAAGTAGTTATCAATTTTTTCAGTCCATTTAGTATTACCTAAATTGCTCCCAAGCGTCTGTATAAAGGAGCATCTATACTCTTCGTAATGAACACACCTTGAAGGAAGTGTTGCGTGGAAGGCCAGTAAGTCTAAGCCTTTAATAAATTCATTTTCACTGGTGGTTAGACCCTCGGAAAAAGGATTTAAAATTAAGGTAACATTGCCAGAACTCCAATTATCTAAAGTAGTTATTTCCTCAGTGTATTCTTCGCTCCATCTTAAGTACTGTCTGAAGGTTTTGTATATTATTAAATAGTAAGGATCATCGTGAGACCTTTGATGTTGAGAAATTATATTAAAAATGTTATTTGAAAAAAAATCATCTGCGTCAGTTCTCGATATGGATATAGGGACTCCTTCATATTTTTTTTTAAAATCTTCATCAAAGTAATGAATGCAACTATCAGAGAATACTTGTTCACTAGAGCATTCGATTAATTTAGCCCACTTCGGAAAATAAAACATATCCAAAATACTTTTAAACCTTTTGCTGTATAATAAAAATACTTCAAACGTATCTTTAGACTTTTGTTCTTCGTAAAATTTAGAAGTGTTATTAACCCAATAGTTTACTATATCGAAAATTCGATCTTCATATAGTTCGTAATTTTTATTATAAATATTTTTTAATAAATCTTGCTCCGAATGATATTCTGACAAGTCCCAAGCTAAAGGAGTTATAAATACATGATGCATTACGTTGGGTCGTTTTTACTACTTTCTATTGCGGCGTATAAGTCTTTATATGTCCAACTTTTAGAATCCTTTAAAGTGAATAGGTATAAATTTTGAACGCTCTTTTCTATATTTAGAAAATTTTCTACAATATTATACTGAGGTCTCCAATTATGATCTTCCCCCGGCTTTGGGCCGAAATCATGAATTAATATTTTTGTATTAGGGGAATTGAAATGACACCATTTTATGCAATTTAAAGCTGTAGCCGCCCGATACCTTCCATCTACTAAAATCAAATCTACCTTCTTATCTACTTCATAGATAAAAGATTGATATTTAATATGGCTTAAACCCTTTGAATTATTACAGTGCCCCCAATCATACTCTAGAGCTTCGCCCACTTCACCTCTTTCGGAATCTTCATTTATGTAGGTTGATTTAGAGTCTGTATCGTTAATTGGAACATGATACATCTCAAGTTTTTCTAATACTTCTTCTCCGAAGTCTACACCTATACAAAACTTAGTTCTTTCTACCCACTCTTTATCATGCTCTATAGAATATATCTTTTTAACTCTATTTTTTTCTTCCGTCACATATGGGGATACATTTGCTAAGGGGTTGATATCATTTAAATGTAATACGTCGTTTAATTTGTATCTTATATTTCCACAAGCCATATAAGTACTGCCGCCTCCTCCAAACTCTAGATAAGTTTCACAGCTATTTAAGCACTCACTAAAAAAAATGAGCTCATCTTCTTCCATAACTGGATGAACTATTGGATGCATTGACAAATTAAGAGTCTTCTTCGAAGAGGCGTGACCTGTTTACTACCTTTAAGCACTCGTAAGCTAAGTTATTAATTTTTTGAAAATCTATAGAGTCTTCAGAATCTGATTTGCAGTGCTTAAAAGAAACGTCAAGAATTTTTTCGATTTTTTGCTTTAACTTTTCTTGTTCTTTTTTTTGGCTTGAGTTCTTCATTTTGCCTCCAACCTTGTTGGTATAAAAATTTGCTTACCGCATTCGCAAATTGAGTTACGTTAACTTCTGTCTTGTCCCAAAAAAATGCGTGGGTAAATTCATGTATGCAAGTATTAAGTAAACCTTTTTTCCCTCTAGGGTTTATATACATTTTAGGTTCCTTTTCATTTGGATTGTAACAAATCCCTTCGCATTCACGAGGTTTTTTCAGAAAAACAGAATATTCTACTTCTTGAGAATTTTTAAACTTAAAGTCCGGTTTATCCATATTTTTTCCCTTACTTTCCGTCCACTTTTTTTTGATTTTTTGTAGTTTTTACTGTATATATGTAAATGCTTAAAATTTATTGCAAAAGTTGTGGCTCTCCAAGTGGGTATACACTTGAAAAGCCTAAGTTTTGCCAAGGATGTGGACAACCTTTTGGGGAATTAACTTCTTCCGCTAAAACCTCTATACAAAAGCCCGTTAGAAAGTTTGAAAAAAGAAAAGTAGAGGTAGAAGTTGAAGAAGAGACGTTTATAGAAGAAAGTGAAGAGAGAGTTCCCGACTTAGATCGTCTTGACGTGGAAATACAAGCTAAAGGACCAAGAACTCAAACTTTGCAGCAGCTTTCTGAAGCGGAAGTTAGCGAGTATGATCATTCGTTAAATTTACCCAGAGATGAAAGGTCTTCTAAGGAAATATTTGAAGAGTATCAAATGGAAGCGGGAAATAAAAATCCCAACAGAGACGCCACTTTTGCAAAAAGTAACACGGCTTCAAGTTCAGGCTCCCCCCCCAGAAGGTCTCCCAAAAAAAGAGGTAGACCTAAAAAAAATAAATGAACAAAAGGGGAAGAAAGAGCAAAGATCACAAAGAGTTTGTTGATGTAATCGATCTCATAAATACCGAAATCTATAAGAGGAGAAATAGATGGAATCTCGGTATTTTAGCTTGGATGGATTTTGAAGACGTGGCTCAGATTATAAGGTTCCATATTTTTAAAAAGTGGCACTTGTATAATCAGAAGAGAAAACTCGCGCCTTGGGTAAATAGGATAATAACTAATCAAATAAAAAATTTGATTAGAAATAATTATTCTAATTTTGTTAAACCCTGCGTAAAATGTGCTGCCGCAGAAGGAGACGACGATTGCGCTATATATAAAAAACAGTGCAATGACTGTCCTTTATTTAAAAATTGGGAAAGGAATAAGAAAAGCGCGTTTGAAACAAAAATGCCAGTTCCCCTAGAGCATTACTCTCAAGAATTATATGTTGCGTCTTCAAACGTTTCAATTGATATAGAAAAAGCTGCTAGTAATCTTCACGAAAGAATGCGTGAAATCCTTAAGCCAAATGAATGGATCGCTTATAAATTTTTATATATAGAGAACAAAGACGAAGAAGAAGTCGCCTCTTTAATGGGATTTAAAACAACTGAAAAAAATCGAAGCCCCGGATATAAACAAATAAAGAACTTAAAAAAATCAATCGTCAAGAAAGCTAAACTAGCTATTGAAAATGATGAGGTGGATATATGAGCGATTCAATCGAGCTAACTGAAGAGCAAAAAGAATTAATACTAAACGAGTGGAATGGAAGACCAAACAGTCCGCCCGGAATAAAAGAATTAACGTCTTTAGCTTTCCCCGCTATAGAAGAAAAGTATAAAGATGGAAGAAGTAAGTACGGAAGAGCCGTTAAGACATTTCTAGCGACTAGAAAAATAAAAGCTCACGGTGCTCACGAATACCAAGGAAAAATAATAGAATTAACTGAAGATCATAAACAGTTTATTGATAACAACGCTTCAATGATGAACGCTCAAGAAATGGCTAGAGTATTATTTGCCGATAATACATTATCTAATCTTAGTTCTGAGGCTAGAGTAGTAAACGAATATATAAAAACTTTAAATAACACCCCCGTATTTTCAGACCCACAAGAAGTCCCTACTGGGATATATCAACCACCGAAAGCTTTCGAAGAATGTCTGGAGAAAATACATAAATATGTTCCTATGGGAATTAAAAATGAGAAGCTCACCCCAAAACAAAAAAAGGATGTTACGAGTCTCATAGGTTACTTAAGCACTCATAGATTCTCCCATCAAGTCAACAACCTACAAACAGAGCAAGATAGAGAATTGTTTGAAAGCAGCTTTGTCAGGTACACTTACGACAAGGGGGACTTATCTCAAGAAGAGGTGGACCAATATGTTATTTTGTCTACAGAAGTTATTATCGCTTCCAACATTCAAGCCCGAATAGAGCATTTACAAAATTTATTGGAAAACTCGGCAAACGATACTGAGGGAAGAAGAATTTCAATGTCGTTAGTTCAAGCTATTGGAACGGCTCAAACAGAGTATAATCAATGCGTTGGAAGACAGCAGAAATTATTGGGGGATTTAAAGGAAAAAAGAAGCGACAAATTAAAAAAAGAAATAAAAGAAAACGCTAGTATTTTAAACTTAGTACAAATGTGGAAGGAGGAAGAATCAAGGAAAAGTATGATACAACTAGCAGAAATAAGAAAAAAGGCCGTAAAAGAAGAAGTGGAAAGACTATCGACTTTAGATGAAGTAAAAGCTAGAATCCTCGGAATTAGTGAAGACGAGGTGTTAAATGGCTAAATGCGAAATTTGCGAAAAAGAATTTAAAAATGATCGTGGTCTACACGCTCATATTAAGGCTCATAAGCTCACCGTAAAAGATTATTATTATAATCAGTTCCCAAGGAAAGATTTATATACTAATGAGTTTATAAATTTCAAAAATAAAGATCAATATTTGAGCGCAGACTTTAATAATAAAATTAATATGAAGAAGTGGCTTAAAGCTCAGCCAGAAGATGAAGCTAAAAAGTATATAAAAAGTATTTTAACTAAAAGAAAAAGTAAAAAAAATTTAAAATTTTTACCATCACAAATAGAACTTAGAACTATCGTCGCTCCCCCAATACAATACTATAATAATTTATTTAAGGATTATTACTCTTTGGCTGAAGAGCTTGGCTTTGACAATAAGTTCAAATTTTTACCAAAAGAGAAAATAATCAGAGGCTCAAAATATAAACATGACGAATATTCCATTCTCGTTGATACGAGAGAACAAAAGCCTTTAGACTTTAATTTTTTTATCGAAGTGGCTACCTTGCCGTTCGGAGACTATGCGTTTAGCGATTCAGAATTAAGTTGCAATTGTTACATCGAAAGGAAATCTTTAAATGATTTCATAGGAACCTTGAGCGGTGGATATGAAAGATTTAAAAATGAAATAGAAAGAGCTTTAATTGAGGATTGCTATTTAATCGTAGTTGTCGAAAGAAATTTAAATGATTGTAAATCATTTAATTACTTAAGTGAAATAAAAAAGAAAATGTCTACCCTAAAAGTAACTCCAGAATATATTTTTTATAATGTAAGAGAGTTAATGCAAACCTATAAAAAGTTCCAATTTTTGTTTGTAGAAGATAGAAAAGAGTCCGTCAGAGTAATAGAAAAAATATTTACTTCTGGATGCGTATTTAAAGATATAGATTTACAATACGCTTACGACACTAAATTATTATAATGTGGTATGCGCCTGAAAAATATAATGACGATTTTAAAAACGTCAATGAAGAGCTTCTAAAACTAAAGGGCGACCTTAACAATAAAGAGGCTAAAATTTCTTTAGCCAAATTCCTATACGCTAACCCCGGATTAACTACAGAGTTAATTTCCGGAATTAAACTCGCGCCCTTTCAGGAGGTCACCTTGAAAGCGATGATGAATAGAAACTTTTCCATGTGCGTTTGGGGTCGTGGCGTTGGCAAGACTTTTATAGCTTCTATATTTTGCTTTTTACAATGCATATTTGAACCGGGAACAAAGATACTTATCGCTGGTCCAACATTTAGAACTGCTAGGTTTATTTTTAATAATTTAGAGAAAATCGTTGATACAGAAGGGGCTAGATTATTAGCTCAATGCTTCGGAGCAAAATCTAAAAGAAACGATCAGTATGAGTGGATAATTAATGGAGGGTCTATAACCGCGATTCCCCTCTCTGGAGAAAAGATTCGTGGTTTTCGCGCTAATGTATTAGTCCTTGACGAGTATTTGCTCCTCCCCGAAGAAACAATTAAGACAATTCTCATGCCCTTCTTGGTAGCACCACAAGACATGAAACAGAGAATTGAAATTAGAGAGATGGAAGATCAGCTAATTAAAAGTGGAGATATGAAAGAGGAGGATAGAATGGTCTTTGAAAATAACTCTAAAATGATAGCTCTTTCTTCTGCTAGTTATACATTTGAAAATCTATATAAGACTTATAAAGATTGGACTACTAATATTTATTCTAAAGAGATGAATTCTGAAAGTAAATATTTTATTTCTCAATTAGCTTGGGACGCTATCCCAGAGCACATGATTGATAATACAATTATTGAAGAAGCTCAAGCTGGAGGAACTTCGGACGCCATGTTTAGGAGGGAGTATTGCGCTGAATTTACCGATGGAAGTGATAGTTATTTTAGTGCAAAGAAAATGCATGAATGTACTATAGAAGATGGAGATTCCCCTACCGCAAAAATAGTTGGAGACTCAGATAAAAAATATATACTTGGAATTGACCCAAGCTTTAGTAATAGCCCCGCTTCAGATTATTTTGCTATGGCTATAATTGAATTAGACGACGAAACTCAAACTGGAACATTAGTTCATAATTACGCTGTGGCGGGAGGGGATTTAAAAGATCACATGAACTATATGGAACATGTAATTTCCAATTTTAATATAGAGCTAGTAGTGATCGATAATGCCGGTTACCAATTCATAGATAGCTGTAATGAATCTGACAAATTTAAAAATAAATTATCTTTCATAGACTTTAATAGTGATGCAGAAGGTATAGACTATGAGTTAATGATTAAAAAAGCTAGAAGGCAATATAATGTAAGCAATGGGGCTATTTGTTTTAAACAAGTTTTTACAACCAACTTTATTAGAATAGCCAACGAACATTTACAGGCTAACATTGACCATAAGAGAATTTGGTTTGCCTCAAGGGTAACCGCCAATAATGGAGCTTTTAATAAATATTCTTCCAAAAAAGTTAATTTAAAATTAATTTCAGAAGACTCAATTTTAGAATTTATAGAAACTCAAGACGCTTTAATTCACCAAACAAAAAAACAATGCGCTTTAGTAGAGGTTAAAAGCACCGCTAAAGGGACTCAGACGTTTGACCTTCCACAACACTTAAAACGCTCAACAAGCGCAAATAGAGCTAGAAAAGATAATTATACGACTTTAATGTTGGCAAATTGGGGGGTAAAATGTTATTACGATATGATATCTGCCCCTAATGAAGAAGTGGCTACATTTATTCCTAAGTTAATTTAATTTGTGTAAATAAAATAGAATCATGAAAAAAGGCGATAAAACGAATAAAATTTCTGAAAACGAAACAAGTGGTTCTATCGAACCTAAAAAAACTACGAGAAGGAGGAAAAGCCCTGCTAACGCTACGCCACTAATGGCCTCTTTAGAGGAAGCTACCGCTTCTGCAGGAGACGGCACAAGAACGAGGAGAAATGCGGCTTCTTATATTGAGAGAACTAATAGGTTTACAAATATTGACCAAGGGATGATCCCTTTTAAGTATTCTGCAGGAGGATACGGTAACACTTCTAATATTGACGTTAAAGACACGGTCATTTTGTGCCAAAAAGCTTATTACAACTTTGCTTCTTTTAGGAACACTATTGATTTAATGACTGAATTTTCAGTTAACAATATCTATTTAAAGGGTGGAACTAAAAAGTCTAGAGATTTCTTTTATGCTTTTTTTGATAAAATAAATTTATGGGATTTTCAAGATAAGTTTTTTAGAGAATATTATCGTTCAGGGAATGTATTTATTTATACCTATTTTGGGAAAATGAATAAAGGAGAGATAAAAAAAATTACGCAGCTTTATGCTAAGGATAATTTAGACTTCCCTTTAAAGTATTCAATTCTTAATCCCGCAGATATACAATACGGAGGAAATACCGGCTACATGGTTGGTAAGTATTTTAAAATTCTTAACGTTCACGAACTTCAAAGGCTTAGGAATCCACAAACCGAAGAGGACAAAAAGCTTTTCGAGGCTCTACCTAAAACGGCAAAGATACAAATAAAGCAAAAAGCTAATATCGTATCTTTACCTTTAGAAGAGGATAAAATAAGTACCGTATTTTATAAACGGCAAGATTATGAACCGTTTGCTGTTCCTATGGGATACCCAGTAATGGATGACATTAACTGGAAAGCCGAACTTAAAAAGATGGATATGGGTATAGCAAGGACAATGCAACAAGCAATCCTTCTTGTGACTATGGGGGCAGAACCAGAAAAAGGTGGAATCAATCAGCAAAATTTACAAGCGATGCAGCAGCTTTTTGAAAACCAATCAGTTGGAAGAGTTCTTATCGCTGATTATACGACTAAAGCGGAATTTGTAATTCCTAGAATTGCGGACTTATTAGACCCTAAAAAATATGAAGTAGTTGATAGAGATATCTTGAATGGGTTAAATAATGTTTTATTTGGTTCTGAAAAGTTCGCTAATCAATCTGTAAAATTAAATGTATTTGTCGCTAGACTAAACCAAGCTAGAGAATCTTTTATTAATCAATTTCTTTTACCAGAAATGAAAAAGATTTCAAAAATGCTTGGGTTTAAAGGGTTTCCAGTTCCCCACTTCGACAACATTGATTTAAAAGATGACGTTTTATGGAACCGAATTATGGCTCAATTAATTCAATATGGTGTTCTTACTCCAGAAGAAGGAATTGAAGCTATCGATACTGGAAGATTACCTGACGCAGAAAGCTCTAAAATGTCTCAAGAGAAATTCAAGAACTATAGAGATGACGGTTTATACGAACCAATTACTGGTGGACCAAACACTCAGAAAGAATTGGCTCAAATAAGTCACGAGCAACAGGAAGAAAAAATTAACTCAAATCCAGTTGGAAGACCAGCGGGGACTTCAGCCCCCCAAACCACTAAAAAAGTTACTCCGATTGGAGAACGAGCCGCTAAAGAAGATAAATTTGTTTTTAACAGGGTGGTAGAAAATATGACTTTAGCTCAAAAATTGAGTTCAAAAGTAGAATCCTCCTTGAAAAGAAAGCACAAAGTAAAAGAGTTAACTGAAGCTCAAATTTCGATAGTCGAAAGTATTACAGAGTTAATCATAATAAACGAAGAGCCCGAAAATTGGGCTAAAAAAGTAAAAGCTTATATTGATAAACCTGAAGATAAAAATTTAGAAAGAGTTGAGCAAGTCACTTCTATAGCCTGTGAGCATCAAGTAAATCCATATTTAGCAGGAATTCTTTTAGCGAGTAGTAAATAAGATGCCACATCCCCCCCGCCAGATTAATAGAATTATATATAATGCTGAAGAGGTCTTCGTGGGCTCTGACAAAGCAAACGATGACCCAGCTTTTAATTTTATTCCCAATCATCAAATTTTAAAAAGGCTAAATCGAATACAGTCTGCAAATTATAGTATAAGCACACCTGTAGAAAATACATCTCTTATAGGAAGCAAAAGCATAATTGATACTCAAAGATTGGCTCCACCGGAAATACAACTGCAGTTGACCTACATGGTTCACGGTATAGAAAATGAAAAAAGAATTGGTTTTTACATTCAACAAGATGAAGCTTCTCCTAGAAAAAATTTTTTAAGTAAATTTGCCGACGCATCAAGAAACTATGATGCGAGAAATTATTATCTAGTAACTAATCAAGGCGAAGAAAGTATTAGAGATTCAAATGAAAGTTATATTAATGATATAGACTTAGATTACGATTTAGGGGATTTACCCTTAATGAGTGATTACAAAAGTCCGCATTATGACGTTTTATGTTTTCAAAATTGCTTTTTAACTAGTTACGATTTTTCGATGAGCGTTGGAGAAATGGGGACTTGCAATTTCAGTTTAGTGGGCGATTCTGCTTCATTTTTCCCTTCTGGCAGTGGGATAGGGGTTCCGGTATTTGAACCTAAGACTGCTACCACAATTCACAGTGGGGAAAATTTTATAATACCTAAAAGATTTAAAGAAAGTGATAATAAAGACCTTCTTCAAGCTTTAATATTTAGAAATGGAGATGTGTCAATTGATATTACTAAGAAGGGGGCAGTAACTGAAAGTACCCCCACTTATCACAATGATAAAGTTCAATCATTTTCATTCGGAGCTAACATAGACAGAACTCCAATATCTTATTTAACTAGTAAAGGCTATGATGATAGAGCCCCAAAATGGCCATCAATAGCGAATGTCGAAGTTAGTTATTTAGCGGATATAGGAAATTCAGGTCATTTATCTTCGTCAACTGAAGAGAAATCAAATTACGACATTACTTTAAAATTAAAAAAAGACGGAAACGTTATCATTCAGTACGATATAGTAAATGCTAGTTTAGTATCTACTTCATCAGAGGCGGCCATAGGTAAGAACAAAGGAACTTCAACTTCTTGGCTTGTTAATATGGATTTAGACAATAATTTAGAGGGGATTTTTATAAGTGGAGACGCCGACCAATCTCAGATTGGGATTACTGATGAGTACGGCAACTATATTAGTTATGGAAGCAGTACGTATGGTGTGGGTTCTGCTGGTACATACCCCAGTACCGATGGTAAATACGATAACTCAACTAGCCCAAATTTTTTAAATATTGGAGTAGTAGTACAGTATTAAGTGTATTTTTAAAAAAGGAAAAAGGAACAAATTATGCCAATAAGATTAAGAGATATTAACCCCGCGATATTTTTGCACCCGATGGCACTTGGTCATTCTGAGACGCCATTAGCTCATTTAGACGTTAGGCACAATGCAGACGAGAATAAATTGGTAGCTTCATTTACTAACCCTTCCAGCGCGTCAGATGGCGTTACAACCTCAATAAGAGTCGGCAAGGACGCAAGTGGTAATGTAGTGCTTGGATATATTCATGACACAACAAGTGGAGACGAAGAGTTAAGTATTTACCACCAAGGCGATACTATCGGAAGTGATGGATTAAATATTCGTAAAGGCGGAAACGTAGGAATTGGAAAAGTAAAATCCGACCATAAGCTTCATGTAGCTGGAACTTTAATGGTCGATAACAAAGTAGTAGGGCAGTCTACCACTCTGCAGCTTGATACGGAAGCTGATGGAAATATATCTTTTAGATTAGCAAATTCTGAAAAGGCGGTTTTAAATGCAAACGGTTTAGGAGTTGGAGTCACTCCAGCATCAAACGAAAAATTAATCGTTAACGGAAACGTTTATTTTAAAGGCGGTGGAATAATTCATAGAGTAGGAACGACTGATTCGACTGTTATTAATAGTGATGGTTATGTTTTGTGGGATCGAATAACTGGAGAACCATCATGGTTAGATGGAACTCAAAGTAATGTTCAAGTGGGTAACTTTGGAGGAAATCTTGGATGGAGTAAAGTCGGCGTTACTGGAGACACAAAACCTTCTTGGATTGACAACACGCAATCAAATATCAGCTTATCAGGCTTTAATAATGACTTAGGCGCATCATCGCAATGGACAGATGTAAGCAGCACAATTGGCTCAACAGCTTATACGGGTATTTACTATAATGATTCTGACGGCACAAAAGCTAGAGTAACAATTGGTGACAATGCTGTGGCTGAACAAGCACTAATCGTAAGAGATGACGCGACTTGGCAATTAGTGTTAAAAAATTCTGCAACTGGTGGTCAAGCTTGGTATGTGGGTGCTAATGCTACGGGGGTATTAAGGGGAGATGGAGGTAAACTTCTAATAAGCACCAGTAAAGATGCCGCAAATACTAAATTTGTATTCAATAATACTGGAGCTTTATGGATTAATGAAGACCCTGCGACAACCGACTCTTTAATTACTAGTGCGGAAAAACTCGTCGTTAAGGGAGATTCTTATCATAAAGGAATTACATACGCATATAATAATACTGATCAATGGATCACAATAAACAATGCCTTTAATAGCGGTGGCCGTACCGGAGCAGATTGGCAAACTTGGTGGTATTACTATACCACGGGAACAACCGACCAAAGCATTTATTGGTATAGAAGTGACTCTGGTGGTGACTGTATGGTTTTGACCGGAGATGGCCACCTTGGAATAAACAAGGGAAGTGTTACTAATACTTACGCTTGTGACATTAATGGAACACTCCGTTGTCAAAGCTTAACCCAATATTCCGACAGAAATCAAAAGCAAGACATATTTGAAAGTGACTTAGGGTTAGAATTTATCAAAAAGTTAAACCCAGTTAAGTATAAGTGGAAAAACTATACTTCTACAAGCGTTTCGAAACGGGATGGCGCATCTCACACAAAAGATTATACGTTCAATAGAACTCACTATGGTTTAGTAGCTCAAGACGTAAAACAAGCTATAGATGATTTAAATGTAAATGACTTTGGTGGATATAAAGACACCAGCATCAAAGACCCCGATAAACCTGCAGAATACGGGCTAGATTATAATCAATTTATTGCTCCCTTAGTTAAAGCTGTTCAAGAGCTTTCGGTAGAATGTGAAGCCTTAAAGGTTGAAGTCGAAAACTTGAAAAGCACAGAAAACTCTTGATTTCAATACTTAATATTGGTATAAATATTGGAAATGGAAAAGCCAAAAATGTCAGTTGAAAACGCCTTTAATCTAATCGTAGGTTTAACTAGGCAAGTTAAATTAAATTGGGAAGAGCATAAGGCTGTAGAAGAAGCTATTAATATTGTTCTCACCGAGTTAAACAAAGTAGAAAAAGAAGATGCTTCTCAAGAGTAATGCCAAAAACTATATCTGTAGGCAATGATGATTGGTCTAGATATGATAAAGTTTTTTCTGAAAACGATGGTTCTAATTTAGGAAAAATAAACCTAAATCAACAACCAATATTTTCTAATCATCGAAGCGGTTGGGAATACGCCGTAGACGCTTTAACCCCCTTACATAATCCAAAAGGGGTTTTTTTTGATGGGTTCTTAGAAAGGTGCTTCAGTTGGGAGTATAAAGCTTCTATAAATAAAAAGATTATTCCTTACGAAGAGCCTTGGGTCGGCTTTATCCATAATCCAGTTATTAATCCTTCTCATTTTTTTAGCAAAACATATTCTACAAAATCACTACTAGATAAAAAAGAATTTAAAGAAAGTCTTTCTAATTGTAAGGGGATTTTTACTTTATCTAAATATTTGTCAGATTATATATACAAAAACACAAAGATAAATACCTGTAATTTAATTCACCCAACTTTAATCCCCGATTTAACTTTTAACTACGAAAAATTTAAAAGTAATAAAAATAAAAAAATTATTAATATTGGGTATTGGTTAAGAAAATTAAACTCTATCTTTTTATTACCGTTAAATGATGACTCTGGTTATACGAAGATAAGACTACTCCCTTACGATAATAAAAATCCCATAGGTATAATTAATCAAATATTAAATATAGAAAAAAAAGAATTAAAATTAAATTTTGAAGAGGAGAATTTAAAAGACTACAAATTAAACACTAAGACTTTCAGAAGGTTGGACGATCATATGTATGACGAAATGCTTTCTGAAAATTTAGTATTTTTAGACCTATATGATTCAAGTGCGAACAACGCAGTTATAGAATCAATTGCTAGAGCTACGCCGATTTTAATTAATAAAATACCAGCAACAGAAGAGTACTTAGGGAAAGAGTACCCTTTTTATTTTAGCACGTTAGAAGAAGCCGCCAAAAAAGCTTTAGATTTTAAGCTGGTTAAAGAAACTCACGAATATTTATTAAATTGGGAAGTGAGAAAAAAGCTTACTCAAGAATATTTTCGAGAATCATTTAAAAAAACTTCTATATATCAATCTTTATGAAGATAAAAATTTTTTACCATCTTTTCACGGAGAATTATTGGAAAGACATTTTTCAATCTCATCTAGAATCAATTGTTGAGTCTAAACTTTATGATTCAATAGAGGTAATGAAAGTATATGTAATCTGGAAAGAGAAAGAAGATTTACAAAAAGCCATTGACATGTGCCATGCTTACAAAAAAATAAAAGTTTACAATAGAAATTTTTATAAAGACCCACCATTTGGAATAAATCGCACAGTACATAAAGTGGGATTAAAGTATACAAAAAAAGAAGACGGAGGGGAACGTTTTGAGATACAACTAGGGGAAGCAGAAACTATTTTAAAAATCGCTGATGACGCTAAAAAAAATCAAAACGAAGAAGTAAAATATTTATGTCTGCATTCTAAGGGGGCATCTTCTCAATGTATATCCAGACAAACAAACAAGAGGTGTGATGAAGTTAAAAATGATGAAATGACGTTTGAAACAAAAAATGCATTAAGGGTGGTAAAAGAATTTGTTTTAGATTGGGAATGGTGTGTTCAAAAATTGAAAAAGTACAACTGGATTGGGCCAAAAAAAGGAGAACAATTTGCCCCAGTATACGGTACAACAATTAATATGTGGTGGGTAAATTCATCTCTTTTAAGACAATTTAATATGCAACAATTTTTAAAATGGCAATGTGAAGAAATGAAAAGGCAAGGCAAACCGAGTGATTGGAGAATAGCTAAAACAATTTTGTATAATGATTTAGGGCAAGAGTCTGGAGCTTTGTACGCCCCTAAAGAAAGACACGCTTTTACATTCTTTCCATACAAAATCGAACAAAGTTTAATAAATGCGAAAGGGAGTAGATTATGAAAAGATGGGAAATAATTAATCATCTCATTGAAGCTTCTGAAGCTAAGGAATATTTAGAAATTGGTTGGGGAAAAGGCATAAACTTTAAAAAGATTTCTTGCCCCTCAAAAACCGTAGTTGAGCCACGCGAAAAATTTTTAACCCCTGAATTTTTACCATCAGGAGCAAAAGTATTTAAAGGAACATCTGACGAATTTTTCGAACAAAATATAAAAAATTTTGATATTGTTTTTATTGATGGTTTGCATCGAGACTATCAAGTTAGAAGGGACGTTCTTAACTCTTTAAAATTTTTAAATGAAAAGGGGTATATAATATGTCACGATATTAATCCAGCAAAAGAAGAGGTGCAAAGACCTGAAGGAAGCCCACCAGAAATAAATAGCTGGACGGGTGATTGCTGGAAAGCGTGGGTGAAGCTTAGGCAGGAAAGACCCGACTTAAAAATGTTCGTGGTTGATACTGATTCAGGATGTGGAGTCATTACCAAGGGTTTTCAATCTACGATAAACATTAACAAAGATTATAATAATTTATGTTGGGAAGATTTAGAGAAACATCGAGTAGAGTGGTTAAACTTAATCCAGAAAAAAGATTTTTATAATGCGTTGTAAAGAATTTAACATTTTATTTATAGATATTTGCAAAAACGCTGGGTCTTCTATCTCTAGGGGATTTAGAAAAAACTTTCCAAAAGTCTCCGCTAAAGGTAGACACCATAGCGTAAGAAATTTTACCGCAAAAGGATTCGATCCTGAAGACGGTTCAATTTGGAAAGCCACTTGTGATCCTGTAACAGAGGAAGACTTAAACACTTACAGAACGTTTGCGGTAATAAGAAATCCATACGATAGACTAGTATCTTTGTATCTTTGGGGCGGTTACAAAAAGCACTCTTTTGAGCTTTTTATAAAAAAAATAAAAAATGAAGAGTATACAGAATTTAACAAGCATAGATACAGAACTCAATTAGAGTGGATTAGCGACTATAATAACAACATTAGAGTTCAGAAGCTATTAAGGTACGAAAATTTAGATGAAGATTTTTATAACCTACTAAAGGAATGGGATGTCCCACAATACAAATTGGGAAAAGAAAACACAGCCGAAGACCGCAGTGGAAAAAAGCGGGAACATTATAGACACTATTATAATCCCGTAAGTAAAAAAATTGCAGAAGAGCTTTACAAAGAAGATTTAAAATATTTTAATTATGAGTTTTAATTTGTCAATAGTTAGTTGCATTAAAAGCTACTCTTCCAGAGAGTTACTTGAATGGTTTTTATGGCACAAATTTATTGGCGTTGACCATTTTTATATTTTTGACGATGATGGAAAAGTTAAAGTCGAAAACGTCTTAGAAAAGTATAAGAATAACATTACTTTAATCAACAAATTAAATTTTGAAAAAAAAATTACACTCGTAGGATTAAAGAAAAATGCTTCACCGAACGATGTTCAAATAACTCCTCGGTTTGGATATAAACCCTCAATGTATGCGGACATATACGATAAATATAAAAACGAGTCAGATTGGATGGCTTTCATTGACGATGATGAATTTATCTTTCCGCTAAGGGATAAGTCTATAAAAAAATATTTATCAGAAGTTGAAGAAGAAAAAAGTTTAGTTTTACAGTGGAGGAATTTTTCCCCAAGCGGAAAAGCGAAAACTCCAACGGGAGGAGTAATTTTTGATCATTACAAAAGTCACAATCAAGGTACAACAATTAAAACAATTATAAATTGCAAAAAAGTAAATTCCATCTTCAAAAAGAATCATTTTTTAACTGATAGTGGCGTAGACGCTAACTATAATCGAGTTGAGTTAAATTCCTCGCAATTAAATTACGTAGTAGACAGTCCTTATTTTGTCTTAAATCATTATTGCGTGAAAAGTTTTGAAGACGCAATATCTAAACTACACAGAAGATACGAAGATAACGCTTTTAATCCCAAAAGTTTAGAGGTTGCGACACAAAGGTTATTAAAACAGATTATTGGATTCTCTAATCAAAGGGTATACAATTGTCGTTTTAATTTTTCCAAAAAGTTAAAAAAAGCTTATTATGATTATAAATCACAAACGTAAATTTATTTTTATTCACCTCCCTAAATGTGCGGGGACTTCAATAAAAAGGGCTTTGTACCCGTATTGCGATGAGTACGATCAATTCTTTGGGGGACACCCAGACGCTCCAGAAGGTAATAATGAAATTTCAAAACATAGTACCGCTATGGAAATAAAATCTTTTGCTACAGAAAAAAGATGGAATAATTATTTTACTTTTACGTTTGTAAGAAATCCAATAGACCGAATAACATCTTTATATAATTGGTGGCATCATACCAAGGGTCTTTTTGACATAAAGAAAAAAGAATCTATCTGCTCTATGACTTTTGAGGAATTTGTTTTTTCAGAAGAGACCGGGCCTAGCATGTTAAGTTCGCTAATATCAAAAGATGTTAAAGATAGTTTTGTTTCAGATAAAAATAGAATTGAATTAGACTTTATTGGAAAACAAGAAAGTTTAGGTAAAGACTTTGGGTATATTTGCGGACTATTTAGGTTACCGAATATGCCTTTAAAAAAATATAACGAATCAAAAGACCCTCTTGTATGCTCAAGCAAAATAGATGAAAAAATAACAAGAGAAATTAAAAGAAAGTATCACGAAGATTTTGAATGTTTTTATCCTAATCTTTTAGATTAAATTTCATCTTGCTTTTTCGTTTGAAGAGTCACATACTTATTCCACTGGCAATGCCAGATAATATATTATGAAAAAACTAATTGTATTAAGTACGCTAGTAGTTATGGCTTCTGCCTGTTCAACTACTACCACACTACCTAGACCCACTGCTACTGTTGGGACTAAGGCAAATAAAGATGCCCTTTTGGGACTTTCCATTAAGAACGGCGTAGAAGTAACTGTTCCTCTGGCAAAAGTTGGAGTAACATTTCCAGAAGTAAACGCTGAACTAGCTAAACCTGAAGAAACCAACGTGGAGGTAAAGTAATATGAAAGAATTATTAGATTTAAATACTCATTCTGGAAGATTACCTTGGCTTTTAGTTGTTCTAGGTCTTAATCATGTAAACGGTTGGATGGGAGGAGTAGAAGTTCTTGGTTATGGAATCGTTTTAGTCGGCGTTTCCATGCTTATGGATAAACTGAAGTAGCACTCATTGTCATAGTTACATTATCCAAGCCCTACCTTTTAGGTAGGGTTTTTTTTTGTTTTATTTTTTATTAAGTGTATAATTGAAAGAGTAATTTTTATTTTTAAGTGTAATAAATAGAACAAAGTTATGAAGGATTATAAAACTACAGGTCAGGTAGCCCCTCAGAAAGTAAAAAGTCATAATAATAATTCCGCCGCTATGATAACTCAACCGGGAGCGGGGCATCATATTGTCATTACAGACGTTCTTCTTAGTGCTACGGGTTCAGGCGGACAAAGTTTTCACGAAGGGGACGATTCCAGTAAAGATTCTGACGTTTTATTTTATTTCCCCGATGAGGGAGTTTCTAACTTTGTTACCCCGATTATGCTAGGCGAAAATAAAGCTCTTTGGATGGGGACCGACTCTATGAACGCAACCGTTTGCTATTATATTCAGAGAAGCACAAGTCTCTCAAGCAAATAAACGAAACAAGAATTAGTTAAAATATGAAAGACTTTAAACATACTACGATTTTTAGCTCTGAAATTAAACCATTAGTTCCAGAAGAAAAAGATAAATACCTAGCTCTAGCCAGTTTAACTGATATTGGAGGTTTTGTCCCAGACATAGATACAGATAAAGAAATTGATCTGTTGCCGGTAGCTTTTAACGCTTTTGTCGCTAATAGAGTTAACAGAAATGATGACGTTATCAACACATCTACAGCTTTAGAGATTTACAAGAGTTTTATTAATAAGCCAATTAATATTGAGCATAATAGAGAAAGAGTCATTGGAGTTATTCTAAACGCTGGATTTTCCGAATTTGGTACAGATACCCCTTTGAAAGAAGAAGACATAAAAGATAAAAATACCCCTTTTAATGTTACGTTAGGTGGGGTAATATGGAGGGTTGCGAATAATGAACTCGCCAATTTAATTGAGGATTCGAGTGATCCAACGAATGAAAATTATTTAAAAATTTCCGCTAGTTGGGAGTTAGGATTTAGTGAATACAATTTAGTTCTTCTAGAAGAAGATGAGAGAAATTTAGAAAATGCCGCTTATATTAAAGACGAAAATCAAGTCGAAGAAATGAGTCAGTACCTTAGATCATTAGGCGGCTCTGGTAAAACTGAAGATGATAAAAAAGTTTATAGACAGGTTATTGGAAGCGTAGTTCCCTTGGGAATTGGCTTAACTGAAACCCCCGCTGCCGATGTAAAAGGGGTAGCAACAGAAGAAACTGTTAAAAATCAAAAAACTGAACAAAAAGAACCAAATCTAGAGGGAAATGAAATTTTAGAAAAAAGTACAGAATTAATTTCTCAAAATAATGAAATAAATGTAGATACTAATCATAGGAATGTTATGAAAATTAATAAAATATCAGATATCACGGACGAGTCTATGAAGGAACTGTCCGCTACTGCTATTAATGACTTTATTCAGGAGGAGTTAAAGAAGGCTTCTGATGAATATGTTACAGATAAGCAGAAGAGCGAAGACAACCTTAAGGCTGCTAACGAAAAGTATGAATCTTTAACTAAAGAACATGACGGCATTCTGTCTCAATTAGAAGACGTTAAGAATAGTCTGAGTGACCTTGAGCAAGAGAAGGCCGCGAGAGAATCTCTTGAGAGATTTTCTAGATTTATGGCCTCTCTGGACGAAGAGTACGCTTTAACTGAAGAAGACAGAAAAATTCTTGCTGCAGATATCAAAGATATGGACAGCGACTCTTTTGAATCTTACAGAGATAAGATGTCTGTTTTACTTGACCACAAGAAAAAGAGCAATCAGGTTGAAGCTTCCCAAAAGGAAGAAAAGGTTGTTGAAGTTTTGGCTTCTGAACAACCCAAGGAGCAACCCGAGCAAAAACTCGAAGAAAAGGTTGAGACTAAAGCAGAAGAATCAACACCAGAAGAAGTATTGGAGAACGTAGTTGCGGGAGAAGAACAAAACATTCCTAATTCCCAAACTGCTGAAGAACCAACCATTATGGAAAAATACAAAGATGCTTTTAGCATCGATAATTTCGACATTAACATTAAAAAGTTTTAAACATTAATTAAAGGAAACATAATATTATGGCAACATTAAGACCATTCAGAGATTACAGTGAACACGATGTAATCAACTTGTTCTGTTATGACGGAACTTCTCTAACTCGTGGTGCAATTGTCAAACTTGATAGCACTCAAGGCTGGGCGGCTGATCAGACTTTTAAAACAGAGTCTATGATCTCCAACCTAGGCTTAAGCAATGCTGTCAGTGATAGACACGCTCTCAAATCCAGAGTTGCTCTTAGCAACAGTGGAGATGCAGAAGTGTTGGGCATGGCACTTTATGACGTTGCTGAAGTTGACGAAAACGGTGAAAAGTTGATTTTTAACCCACGTAAAGCTGCTGAGATGCAGACTGTTTTGAGCGGACAGGCTTTGCCTGTTGTTACTGACGGTATCTTCTTAGTTAACGGCGTGACAAACCCATCCTTGGCCCTAGCAGGAGTGAAAGCTTATTCGCTAGACAATGGTGCAATCGGTGCTCTCCCTGCTGGTGAAGAGGGATTAGCAGTATCAGTTGGTAAGTTCCTTGGCGGCACTGCTGCTAATGGCGACGTACTACTCAAACTTGAACTTTAATAATTAGGAGAATATAGATATGAAGTTAAAATTAAAACACACCCCGGAGCAGGTTGAGCTTATTAAAGCTATTGGCTCCAAGAACAAATCTGTTTCTCAAGAAGCTCAGGAAGCATTTGCAGCTTTTATCGGACCTATTGTTCAAAAAGTTATTCAACAAGCCTCTACGGCTGGAATGATTTACGCTGACGCAGAATACGATGAGGATGATTCTCCTTCGTATCCGTTAGATTTGTACTATAACGAGGGTGAAGGCTACGTTAACGTATGGTCCCAAACTATGGCTGGTGGCCTTCCGACCTCATTGGTCGAAGGTGTTAAAGAGATGAAAATCTCCACCTACCGTTTGGACAGTGCTGTTAGCTTCCTTAAGAAATACGCTCGTAAGTCCCGTTTAGACGTTGTGAGCAAGGCTCTTGAGAGAATGTCCCAAGAGGTACTTGTTAAGCAAGAGAGAAACGCTTGGGCGGTCATCTTAACAGCTTTAGCTAAGGCTAGTACTTCTCACGTTAACGACGCTGGTAATCCTACGGATAGCCACATCGTTCAAGGTGATATTAGTGATGGGCTTACTCTTGAGAACTTAAATAGCTTAATGATTCTCATGAGAAGAATTAATCAATCGTGGGCTGGTGGTACTGCCTCTAACCATGATTCGTTTGGCGTGACTGACTTATTTGTTAGTCCCGAGCAAAAGGGTAAGATCAGAAGAATGGCTTATAACCCTCTTTCTACTGATAGTAAACCGCAAGGCACACAAGCTTTGCCTGATGGTGTTAAAGAAGATATTTATCGTGCCGCTGGTGCGAGTGAAATCTTCGGTATCAGAATTACTGATATGACCGAATTAGGTGTTGGACGTAAGTATAACAAATTGTTCGAAGAAATGGCCTCTGGAATTAATCTTTCCGGCGGTAGTTCTTTTGACGACTCCTCTAGTCACGAATTGGCCATCGGCCTTGACTTGTCTAAGGAAGCTTTCGTTCGCGCAGTTGCCCGTCAAGCTGACAGTGGTGGTACGTTTAGCGTTCTTCCTGACGATCAGTTTGTCGCTCGTTCTGACAAGACCGGTTTTTACGGATTCTTGGAAGAGGGCCGCGTTTGTATCGATGCTCGTGCCATTTCCGGTATCGTATTTGGTACTGCTTAAGTCACGAAATAAAAAAATTCAAGCCCCGCCATTTGGCGGGGTTTTTTTATATCTTTACTTTGAAAAATAAGAGATTATAGTGTATTTAAATAAGTATGCCTGAAAGACGAGAAAGTAAGTATTTGTCTAGGAGAGTCTCTCACCCAGAGCCGCCTCACCGAAAATTGGGGAAAGATGGCAAAGTAAAAATTTATGATGATGGATCAATAAAAGCTACTAAGTTTATTGATGATAATGATAGGGATATCAGTTTTGCAGAATTTAATAAAAAGATCGATAATGTAGAAGGTTATTATTTTGAAAGACCTATAGATGACGCTACAGTAGTACAATATATTCCTGATAAAACTACTAAAATATTTAAAACTAAAGTTTCTCAATCAGTTAAAATTAAAAACGTTTTTGCGGTTATCGCTGGAAGCGTAAAAAGGTTTGTACTTGAAAACCTAGATAGATATAAGCACGAAGATAGATTTGTTAAAAGAGAAATTGATAAAGTAATTAAAAGGGCTCAGAATTATCATTTCGCTCTTCAGGGGCAGGGAGAAAATTACTACAATAGAAGATATATAGATTCTACAAATTTTGGTCCATATAATTATGATGTTAAATTAAAAGTCACTGAAAGTGTTTTTAATATAAATGATATTTTAGTTATTAAAACTGGAAATTTCGCTGAACATAAAGTTGGTCACGGACTAATACCTTCAGGCGAAACAATTATCTTTGCCACCCCAACTACTGTTAAAGTTTATACTGGATCAGGAGAATATTTGTCTACGGGAACGCATTGGACTTCAATAACTGAAACTGGATACAATGGTGTAACTGGATATATGTATACGGGGACTTATTCGAATACGTATACTCAAAAATTTGGAGGAATGTCTAACTCTGTTGATATTTACTCAGTGTCTTCTAGTCACGTTTACATTCCAAAAGGTACGACCTTAGAGACAAAATTACATTACACACATACCGCTGATGGACACCCAGACTCCGAACCTTTCACATTTGGAACAAGAAATCAAGACCCTCTTGATGGACAAATCTTTAGTTGGGATTGCGGGACAGTAAGAACTAAAGGCAAAAGAAAACATGAAGTTTATACTGGTATTTGGGATGGAGTAATTCCATCGGGAGTTCCGTTTAAGTTTGAAACTTGGTCTACGAATCCTACCAACATAGGCTTTAACGGAGAAATTTCCGTAACGCCAATAGACGAAACAATAACGTGTGATTTTGAAACTACATGCACAGCCGAAGGAATAGACGAAATATATGAAACGTCAATTTTAAAAGCCAAGAAAAAAGCTGAAGGTTTATGTTATAGAAAACTAAATAATTATTTAGTAGATAAAGGGGTAAAAAGTAAAAACGCTAAGATGAAAAAATTTGAGAGCATGATAACTAAAAATGCCCAAAATATTTACGAAGGTCTTAGCTATATAAGAAACGAATCTTTACAAAAACAAAGAGGAATTGTATTTAGTCCTTTAGATTCTTTATATTATTATGATGGAACTTTAGAAACGTATGGAGGATCAAAATTAAACGCCAAGTATTCTTATAAAGACATTATAGATGCGCTTGAAAATAATACAAAAGCTTCATTAATTAGCCCTTATTCTTCCCAAGGAGGAAGTAGTACTGCGACTAACACAAGTAATATGGGATATTAATTATGGGATTTAAAAGAGACATAAAAGTAAAGAAGGTTAATAGAACCTTTAATATTAATGTAAGATTATATCATAATAGTGAATCTTATAATAGAACGTATGATGCTACCCCAAGGTATTACCTTGAGCCTGTAAAATTAAACTACGTAGAAAGAGCCGCTTTTACAGAAACTGGGGGTAAAGCTAAAGATTATATAAAAATTGCAAATAGGCAATGGGGAGGGATTCATGAAGATGACTTAACGGACGAGCAAATAGAATTTATTTATAGTCAAATCAAAAGCTCTTTTCCTTATGGCTATGTAACTGGTAATGAAGCGTCAGAAAAAAAATACTTAATAGATTTTAAAGGTAATCATAGTTACCAATCTCACTTAGAAGAATATTGGGTTAATCATCAAGACGAAATTGTTGAAAGAAAAAAAGATCATTTAGGAAATTATACGACCCCTTACCCTTACGTAGAAATAAGTAACATTGATGAAGTTATAAAATATAAATATACAGAAGGCACAGTTCCCGAAGTAATGAACGACGCTACCTATGACCCATATACAACTTCTTCTTTCGGGGATGTACAAGCTAGAATTAATCCCACAACTAATTGCGCTCCAGATGTAATTAATATTTCAGTTGTTCCGTACCAAGGTCATAACGTTTTTGCTCAAGGGTATATCGAAAAGCCAATTTACTCTTTCAAGGTTGGAGAAACTTACACTTTTAATATGGCTACGCCTTGGAGTGGGAATCACCCACTTCAATTCAGTTCTACCTATGACGGGACACATACTTCAGGTGTCGGCTGGACAGGAGTTGAATATACTGACGGAGTAACTAAAAATACATCAGTTAGTGGGGAGGGCTACGCTTCATATAATGTCTCCATAGATATAACTAGTGATACTCCTGACCCTTTGTTTTTCTATTGCCCAAATCACGGCCAAATGGGTGGCTGGGGATTTATTGATAATAATTGCGATCCAACATTAGGTTTACCGCTTGTAGTAACTTCTCTCGAAAATGGAGTTCTTATTGGTGAAAGTAGTCTTAATATACATAATAGTAATGGCTTTTATGCTGGTAACTCCATTGTTATTGAGTCGGGTAATGTAAATCAAGAAACAGTGACTGTAAAAACAGTAACTAACGGAATTTTAAATTTATTGACACCTTTAACTAAAAATCATGATATTAACTCCGTAATTACTAGCCCAAATAGGTCTGGGGTAAATGGTGCTATGTCTTATTAATTGTTGATATTTTAAATAAATAGTGTAATATAATCATAAGGATATGAAAAAGATTTTAACAAGTTTAGCTGCAGTATTTTTTGCAATTGGGTGCAATTGGGGAAATTCCGGATGTACAGACTGTTCGTGTGAAGCGGGATGTTGCTCATCCGACACTTGTTCAGTAGTCGATTGTAACTGTAGCTGTAAAAAATAATTTGGCCGTATCGGATGAATTCGGTGGAACTCTTTTTTTGAAGACAATACCGAGCCAAGCCAGAAAGGGTATAAGTTTTCTGGAAGGTGTAGAGACTAGGTAGTGAGTCCCAACAATAATCTACCCAAGAGCGTCCGACACTTAAATAAAGTGAAGATATAGTCCGAACTGCATGGTGACATGCAGATGTTGTAATTAAAAAAATGACGATAACAAATTGGATCAGTGGTCGGTGCAAAGTACCAAGCTGTAAGTATGCCCTTCCAGTCGCGGCGAACCAAACCACTAGTCGGCTAACCAAAAAAGGAATAAGATGGCAAATAGTAAAAAAAAGATAGCGAAAGGCTCAAAAACCAAAAAAGGGTTAAATAAAATGAGTCAAACTCATGCTATGGAACAGCCTAAGAAATATACTCCTTCCACTTTAGATCAAGTGTGGGGAGATACCGGGCTTTCAAAATATCAAACTTTAGATATTAAAGTTTATAAGCAACAATTAGATGATTATAATAAATCTGATCTTCAAGCTCACGCTAAATACGTAGGTCTTCTTCCGTTAGATAACGCAACATTATTAAAAAATAGACTCATTAATGAGTTTGAAAGACATGTAGCAAGTTATCGGAGGCCACCCGATAACCCTAACGCTAACATAAAATTATCAGCGGAAGCAAAAAAAATCCTCTCTGAAGGTAGGTAAAGTTTAAAATCCAAATCTAATTTACCAATTATAGGTGTAATTCTTAACAAGAGTTATGCCTATTTACTATAATCTAGATGTCGTTCAGGGTTCTTCGTTTTCTGCACGTTTAAACGCAAAAAATAGTGGCGGTACAGCTATAGACATTACTGACCACGCAGTAAGAGGTGCTATTAAGAATAGGTATTCTGATACCACAGCTTTAATGACATTTACCCCCACAATTGTTGACGCTTCTGCGGGAACAGTTGATATTTATTTGAGTGGAATTCAAACAGCTACTTTGCCTATTACTCAAGCTGTTTATGATGTAGAAATGTATAAAACTGGAGCGGATGGACTAGATGACAATAGCTATGTAGTAAAATTACTAGATGGAAAAGTTAACGTTCACCCAGAAGTTACTACGAGTACTAGCTAATGCCGGATGATCCAAACAAACTAAGCATTGATGTTGTATTAGGAAATCAAGTTTCTAGTACGGTTACTAATGCTGTGGGATACCCACAAAACGTAGCCGTTACCCTTCCGGGAAGCGCGGGAACTGCCGGAGCAGATGGTCAGGATGGGGCTCAAGGTCCGCAGGGCGAACAAGGCCCAGATGGAAGTTTTACTCCTGACGGTCCAGAAGGTTCAGTTCAATTTAAAGCTCTTGACGGGAGTAGCATAGACTTTAGCGGAATTTCTCAATTTCATTTTGATAAAACTTCTCACTTTTTAACAATAAGCGGGGGAGGACTTTCAGTAAATGAAGGAAAAGTTCATATTACTGGTTCTTTATCTCAATCAGATAGGTTTTTAATAAATGATGGAGATTCATCTTTATTAAAGGTGGATACATCAAGTAAAAAAATAACTTTTTCAGAAGATTCTGCTGTTAACGAATATTATCTTGGAGTTGGAATCGAGAACCCAACAGAGAGATTACATGTAGGAAATGGAAATTTAAGAGTTGATGGAGAAATAAAAGCTGGTGGACATATTATACCCGTTTTAAGCGGAATATATGATTTAGGAAGTGAAAGTCACCCCTTTAGAGATATTTATGTAGATGGAGAGTCGATTCATTTTGTTAACGCTCATTCTAAAATATCTTCTACAGCAGCGGGGGGCGTTCAGTTTTCGCAAACAGTCACCGGTTCATCAGGCCAACCAGAAACAAAAAATTTATTAAATATTGATACCCAAGGAAATATGATAATTTCTGGAATTATGTCCGGAGATTTACCTTACTCTAATATAACGAATGGGTTTTTATTTGTAGAAAAAAGCATCCAAATTGGAGAACAATACTTTCCGGTAGATTTTGGAACCACTTTGTCATATAACCCTTCTGTAGTTGCTTCAGTTTCTGCTCCAGAATTAGCAAACGAGGTCTATGGAGTTAGCGTACTACAAGTAACTACTACGGGATTTTGGGCATCTTTAACTGCTCCACCCCAACTTGCTAACGGATTTATACCAACATTAAATGAAAGTGGTTATACTTTAGCAGCGTTTATCTCCCCAAAGGCTGATGACGCCTCAATAATTAGATTATAATTTTTTAAAAAAAACTAAAATTTTAAGACAAACTCATTATCTGGTGTATATGATAAGGAGGACATTTAGCTAGAATAAAGGAATAATTTATGAGCGTAAAAGTATTTTCAGTAGAGCAACTTAGGTTAAATGGAGAATTACTCAGCGGCGATTCTCTAGATAGACTTTGGTATGCTGGTAACCAATTGTCAATGGGGGATTCCGCTGTTCCCACTGGGTTTAATGTAGCTGCCGGTCAAGGTCTTAGTGGCGGCGGAACGCTTGATGGCTCCAGTATTTCTATTGATGTCAATATTGATGCTGCAAGTGCCGGTGGTTTAACAATTGATACAGATAAGCTAAAAGTTGATAGTATTGTTAATTCAATGGTCGCTGATAATGCAGCGATTGGAGTCACTAAACTTGCCGCTAGTGGGGTAACCGTAACCGCTGGAGACGGTATCGCCATGACTCATGGTGGCGTAATTAATTTAGGGCAAAGCCAAGTAGCTAGTGTAGACTTACACGCTACTGATCCCGGACTTGATATTGATGGAGGAAAGTTAAGAGCTCAAGGAATTAAAGATAGTAATGTCGCTGAATTAGCCGCAATTCACCCGACTAAACTTCTTGCCAGTGGTGTAACCGTAACCGCTGGAAACGGTTTAGCAACAACTAAGGCATTTATTGGCCTTGGGGAATCTCAATCATTAAGTGTTGACGCCGCTGACAGCACTATTGATGTCGCTTCTGCAGGAATTAAAGTTAATAATGTTCCTAACGCCTTAACTGCTGGTGAAGGTCTCTCTGCTGGAGGCACTTTCAACGGAGGAACAGCTAGAGAATTTAAGGTAGATAGTAGTGCGGTTGTAATGTTGACCGGTAATCAGACCATTAATGGTCTCAAAGATTTTGCTGGTGGAATTCACGTTCATGGTGACCTTACTGTTGACGGCACTACCACTACTGTTGACTCCACAGTCGTTAACATCGGTGACAATATTATCGTCCTTAATAATGACGCGACAGACGCAGCCTCAAGCACAGACGGTGGTATTTTAATTAAGAGGTTTTCTGTTGGAACAACCCAACAAAACTCCTCACTGCTTTGGGATAATAGTGAAGACGAGTGGAGAATTGGTAAAGAGGGGGCGGAAGAATCCGCTGCTCGTGGTAAAGCATTTACGGTATCGCTCGGTCTTGCTGATGATGAAGAAACCATCAGTATTGCTTCGGCCAATTTCCAAAGTACTCCGGTTGTTCACGCGACAGTTAAAAATACTACAGACACCAACCCTGACCTTATTAGCTGTATGGTAACGGCAGTATCCTCAACCTCAGTAACCGTAGTATTATCAGCCAAACCCTCTTCAGGAAACTATGTTTTAGAATTAGTTTGTATGGCAACTTAATTTTAAAGTTAAGTAAAACAGTCCTCAAAGCCCCCGTGAAAACGGGGGTTTTTTATTGATATTTTGAGTTAAAAAAAGTATTTTATACTGTGTATTTATCACTGTTGGGCTTATGACAGAGGAAGAAAGGAGAAAGGCGATTGAGGAAATGACTAATGACATTGTTAATAATATGTCTTTAGCTGAAATGATGGCAATAATTGTTCAAAAAGCCAAAGAATCAGCCACTTTAAAAGTTGATAATGCGGTTATACTTCATCCGACTCCCCCTAAAGAAAAAAAGAGCACTAAAACCTTTTGGCAAAAGTTTAAAAAATTTTTTACCAAGAAGAGGCATAAAGGATTTTCCACGAAAAAGAGTTAAAGATGGCGCATAAATCAAACAATAAAGTTTTTAACGCAGACGAACTTAAGACGGTACAGGTTGGGGTTCACCAAGACCCTTCTGGACCCGGACCATTAAGTTATGTTGACGTAAGTGGGGACGTTTTTGCTAATCAATATCAATTTGGGATAAATGAAGTAGACTCAGCCCTAAGCATTTCTATAGATTTTGATAATGATATAGTCCAAACGATTGAGTTGGATAATGACGTTGTTTTCACAACCGCTAATAGAGCCAGTTTAAGTGATAGGTTGAAGGCGGCTACAGTTAAAATTAAAGCTATAAACGGAAATAGAAAATTAACATTTGATAATGCTATAAGATTTTTAGGAAATATACCTACTGGGCTAGAACAAGATAAAATTGGAATTGTAAGTTTTAACTCTTTCGGGCCAAATGAAACAGACACGGTTGCGGTATATAGAACTGAAGGAGAATATCTTGTAGGCATACCCGAACCAGCAGTTTTATTTAATAGAGAAAATCAAATTACTGGAGAAGCCTGTTTTACTTACGACACCAACGAAAACGAGCTTCATGTTGGTGGGCATATATTACCCTGTACTCAAGAATCTGTTGCTGGGTCATTTGATTTAGGAAGTTCTTCTGAATACTGGAGAAGCTTATATTTAGCTGGAAAAGAAATTACAATAGATAATGTAAATGCAAAATATTATGTTCCTAGAGATACGGATGCGGTTGCTGGAAATCATGCCGCTCTCCCTGCTGGTGCTCAAAATACAGGCTCTTATACTGACTACGATAATTTTATTTCGAAAGAGATTATACTAACGACCAAAGAAATAGATTTTGGGTATACGGGAGAACACATTATCAATTTGCCAACTAGCCCAAGCGATAAAACATTTTACGTTGATGAAATCGGTATCGTTATAACACACACAAACAGTATTCCCTCTGATGGGTCAGGAGGCATAAGCGTAAAATTTGGATATGAAAATACAGGACGAACAGAAACAGAAGCTTTAATGGATGAAATTTATATTGAAACACCGTTAGAGCTTTACGATAGAGAAAGATTTATGACTCCTAAAAATAGCTGCGGAATCACTAACAACTTAATGGCCACAATAACAACCGGGGTTAAAGAGTATAATATAAGTAGAGAGCTATATGGTAGATTTTATTACAAAGGAATTTTTATAGAAAATGAGTATTAAACGACCCAGAATAAAAGTAGATAATCTTAGATTATTTGACAAGATAACTACAGGAGATGTTTATTATATAAACAATTCTCTTCTCTTGCATTTTAATGGGCCTAATAGTTCAGCGAATATCGAAGATAATAGTAAATATGTTCATTCTATAACAGCTAATGGAGACGCTCAAATTTCTACAGGTAAATACAAATTTGGAAATAGCAGTTTACATTTGGACGGAACTGGAGACTACTTAACCTTTCCTTATCATGAATGTTTGGATTTTGATAACGGAGACTTTACTTTAGAGGCGTGGGTTAACTTTTCTTCTTTTAATTCGGGGGGTTTTGATTCGATTTTAATGTCAGGGGAAACCGTCTCGTGGCAATTTGATTATAAAAATTCAACAAATGAATTAAGAGTTTACGTCTATTATGCCTCAACTAATGATAACGTTACCGCTTCGTGGACCCCTTCTGTCGGAACATGGTATCATGTTGCGGCTGTAAGAAATGGTTCCGATTTAAAATTATTTGTTGATGGAACGCAAATTGGTTCTACAACAAATGTTGGGTCAAACACTTTAAAAAATTCTGCTGGAGAAGGATCAGTAGGGGCTCGTAATAATGTGGGTAGCTTTGATAGACTCTTTAATGGGTATATTGACGAAGTAAGGATCACTAGGGGCGTAGCACGTTATACTTCAAATTTTGAAGCTCCCACAAAAGAATTTTCTGATAGCTCGGGGGACATTAATAAAAAAATAGTAGTAGACGAAGAGGCAAAAGGTTTAGGTATAGGTGAGGGTGGAGTAGATGAAAGCAGATTGGCTCACGCTTGGATAACTTTTGATGGACATGATCCAACCACTTCAGCCCCCAAAATAATTGATGGTTATAATATATCTTCTATAGCAGAAAATGGAGTAGGTGATTATACCATCCACTTTAATAAAGCATTACTTAATGAAAATAGTTGTGTAATTGCCACTGTCGAAGAGCCAAATATTACTGAAATATCAGGTGGAACTAATCCGAGAAGTCACCCAACGACGCAAAACGTTCAAGTGACAGTAGGAGATCATACAGTATCTAGCGTTGGAGTAAGGGTAAATTATGGATCAACAATTAATCATAGATTTGATAGCAAAAGAATAAGCGTTGTTGTCTTTTCTAATTAATAAGGAATATTAAAATGAACAAACAAGTAGTATACAAAATGGAAGAAGGGGGAATAGGAAGGCTTATTCCACATGAAGCGAACCGTTTAGAGGGTGAATCTGACGAAGCATTTTGTTCAAGAATAGCTAATCTAAAAGTTCCTAAAGATTATCCGTGGGTCGTAACAGAAAACCCAATACCCTTAGATCATGAATTTAGATATGCTTGGGTATGGTCAGGCCATAAAAACCCAAAGCTTTATATTGACATGGAAAAAGCTAAAGAAATTTGGATAAACAAATGGAGAACCGCTAGAGAGCCATTGCTTGAGAATTTAGATGTTGAGTACCTTAAAGCTGTCGAATCGAAAAACGAAAAACTTCAGGAAGAGATAAGTCAAAAAAAGCAAGAACTCAGAGATATTACTAAGTATGATCTTTCTAGCGTAAATGATGTCGCTGAACTAAAAAAAGTTTGGCCTTCAGCGTTAGAGGGGTAACATGCTTTTTAACCTTCAGAATCTGCCATTCCTAGCTAGTGTAATCGCTCCAAATACAAAAGGCGGTTGCAGCGAGGATTTTGTAACCACTTACCAAACGGGTGGTAACACAACCGGTCTAGAAAGTTATAATGATTCAACAGGCGAAACAAAAAATATACATCACCTTACAGAATCTGGAGAAAGAATTGTTTATGGTTCGGGTGGAGATACTGATCCAACCATACATTTACCGGGAACTTCAAATATAGATTTCCCCGGAACTAATATACCCACCGATCTATATTATAGTGTTTTTCATATTGAATCAGACACTTGTTGCTCTAATATAACTTCTTCAAGCTGGGTTACGTTTAAAATAAGAATTCCTGATTATTATTATTTAAAAAATTTTTCAAATCAAACTCATGAAGGTCAAATAATTAGTTATTGGAAAATATTTTATATAAAAGATATCAACACGACAACCATTCAAAACAACGTTCAAGAAATAGAAGTAATTGATGCAGACCCTTGGTGGACAGATGTAGAAGTTCACAAAAAATCATCATCTCTTTCTACGCTTTGCGGCGGACATTTTTTTATAGCTGGATATTCCCATAGTGACTGTTTAATTTTTGTAAGCAACACCGCAGAATGGGAAAACCAAACTTCAAATTGTAGTGCTCATTGCATGTGCAGAGCTACTGGACAACAAATTTATACACATCGACGATATATAACTCCCGGAGGTTGGTGTTCTGAATCTGCTTACCCACAATGTAAATGGAATCCTCCTTCTGTCACCACTCATTATGTTATGAGCTCGTGTGATGCGGTATCTGGGGGATCAAGGACTGTTCTTGTTCATGATCAACATGGCGTATTGTCAAGTTATGGATGTGGGGGAGTTCTTGCGTCCAAAGTAGTAAAGTTAAGTAGTACTCCTCCCGGTTGGTCAAATAATTGTGCAATAGCTGCTCAATGTATATCTTATATAGTCTCTCCAAGTAATCCAGCTTCATCAATTAAAATTGTTAACGAACAATCAAGTTGCACCGCATGTAATGGTTCAGTACCTCCACCCCCAAGGCCGCCGACTTTAAAAATAACCGCTCCAAGTATTCACGCGATGTTTCTTGGTAGCACTCATACGTCAAGACCCTATTTAATTAATTATGAAAATGGTACTACGTCAGGTGGAATTAAAACAAGCAAAGGTTCTAATTGGACTTATACAAAATGGTACATAAATTTAAATGAAGGAGCCGGGTGGCAACAATTTTCAAACCAAATTCCATACGCAAACTCTGGCAAAAATTGGAGACCTAATGCCCCGTTACCGCAAAGCACTATACTTAATGGTACTTGGCCGAATGTTTCAATTTATGCCGTAGGTCATAACCCAAGCCTTAACCCATCTTCCGTTAACTCAAACATCGTAAACATTAGCGGTAATACGCCCAAACCACCTTCGGGAAATATAACTGCCCCAGTGCTTAGGGTATCCGCATTAACAAATAAAAAGATAGAAGTATATTTTCCGGGAGGTAAAGGGTTTGATAAAATAGAAATTTTTAAATGTTCTGCTGGTCAATCAACAGGAACGATATTAGTACATAGCGAAACTCAAAACGCGGGTAGGAGACACATTACTCCTACAATGCCTGTTGGAACTTATTGTTACTCCTTAAAGGCCACAGATACTAATAGTGGAAACTATGCAGAGGTTGGATGTAAATGTGCAACAATTAACTCTGGAACAAACCCACCGCCTCCACCACCAGTAGGGAGTATAGTTTTACCTACATTTTCATTACAATCACAATATGTAACTTTGCCTATTGGACAAAAAAGAATATGCGGCGGACAAAGTCCAAGGTGCTACTATTCTAGTCGTAGAGATTATGAATATAGAGTGCTTTTTACTTTTGAAAGCGAAGGTTTTGGTTTTAGCGAATACGAAATTTTAGAAGTAGACCCTTACGACTATAACAAAACTAAAAGAGCTAACAGGGGTATTAATTCAATCTTAAGTCCATTTCATCATGGAAGTAAAACTCCATTTGTTATGCCAAAATGGAATACAGATTTAGCTCAATATGGGATATTTGGACTTAAACAAAAAACTGGCCTTGATTTTAAAAAGCACACGTTTTGTCATACGGACAGATATATAAATTTAGACGCTTTACATAGAGTAAAGAAATATGGCACTAACCCGAATAATAATACTTATGGTCTTTGGTGGATGCCTGAACCAATTTTCACAAGCACTAAAAGATTATGCAATTCAAACTGTTTTGATTGGGGGCCAAGTGACCCTTACAAAGATGATCCGAATCAATTACATCAAGGTAGTTCTAGCACTAATTGTAATCAACTAGACGGAAACTATTGCTACAAAGTTAGAGTAAGAGATGCTCAAGGAAAAACTGCCGAAACTGCAGTTAAATGCATTACAATACCAGTTGGAGGAAGTCAATGTTTAGCTCCTAAACCAACAAGTACTCCGGGTGGGTGCTGGTGGGTGTGTGAAAATGGATCGTGGAAATTGAGATGTACTAATAACCCCATTAAGCCTATAAATACAAAACCCGTAATTACTTTAAGGTACAATAATCCTTGTGATTCTGTATATTTTTGGGCAGACGTTCCGAAGGGTAAAACTGCGATTCTTGAATTTACTCAAGACGGTAAAACGTACCACGAAGGAAATTTTGTCGCAGTAAGTACTCAGCCTTACGCTTCTAGCTCAACGCAAGGTGGCTTTATGATATTTTGTACTTCAGCCACCCATTATTGTTCTACGGGGGGCACAAGGCTTACAACTGGGCATAGATATACTTTTAGGCTTAAATATAAAGATGGATCAACTTGGGTAATGAGTGATCTTCTTAGCGTTAACGTCTCTAAATGTGGAAACGTAAACTCAAACAAGTGCGATTGTAAGTGTCCCAATACTGGAATTACGCTCAAGAATAAAGATTGTACTACCGAAGTAAATTCAGATGGAACATGTAAAACGGGAGTTGGGTGTCCAACTGTACCTTCTTCATCTAGCGTTTGTGGATCAACTATAGTGGCTCCATCGTTAGGGTTTAGAACTTTTGGCAAAAACTTACAGCTACTTATTGGTTCGGGCTCTGGACACACTGGCACGTTCGAAGTTAGAAAATATGATGAAAAACAAAACATTTGGATAACTATTGATCATACAAAAAGTAATTTTTACTTAATCAAAAACCTTAGTGGGGGTCAAAATTATAAATATTCAATTAGTGTAGAAAACACTATTAGTGGAGTCGTTGAAAAATGCTACTCAAATGTAATTTCCTATTCTCCACCTAAATTAAATCCGGGCTGCCCCACCCCACAAGAAGAAATGCCTTCCATGCAATTTAAAGCGGAGATTATGACTTATACTTCTTGGCAAGGAGGTCAAAGGTCGCTAAGGGGTAATCATCCGAATGTAGTGCAGACTCCTTTTGGGCCAGTTAAAGGTTACGGGTCAACACCTCTTTGGAATAATACTGGGAGCCACATGCAAGACTGCTCAAGATTTGCTTTAATTAACGCTCAGGTTACAAAATTGTGGACAACTGGAATTGATAGAGGAATAACTTATAAAATTTTATATAGTACGGACAAACTTAACGGTAAGTGGCTACCAATACCCAACGGAGGGCAAGAATATACTTATCTTCGCTCATCTAGCATATCTCATTTCGTTGATTCTAAAATGTGGTGCGAAAAAGATGTAAAATATTGGCACTTTAAAGTCGTAGCGACCAGAAATACTAAATGTGGAGTTATTGAATCTCATAGTAACGTTTTAACTTTTCCGTTTAACGATTGCTGCTGTGAATGTTCAGGGAATCCACCTTTTTCGGGAACAGATAGTGGAGGATGTTTTTATTTATGCTCGGCGGGTTCTTGGCAATTAGTTTGTCCGCAGAATATAGGCCCAAATAATTTGTCTGATCGTAAAAAATATCCATCTCATAAATTACATCAAGATACCCATCAATTCTGGAAGGATATAAATAATGTTGGTCTCCCCAGTTTTAATACTACCGTTGCTTTTAGTGATAACGCACCTAAGTCAGAAAATTTAATAAATTATTTCACGGCAAAAATTCCGACCTTTAAAATTGAGGGTGGCGATACATTATATAATCATGTAACTGTTCAGTATAAACAGGCTAACGCTAAAGACTTATATCAAGGATATACTAATCCTGCTGAAAGTTTGTCGTGTATAGCTGAAAGCGGTTATTTAATAACGGATGTTGTTATTAAAACTGGATATGAAAATCAAGTAACAATAAATACCCCGAATCGTTTAGAGATAAAAGATATTAATGATATTCCAGTTTTATCAATAGACGCACCAAAAGAAGGCAAATATTATAATCTAGAAACAGAACAAATTGTATATGAAAATTATACAGGAATTTTAGATTTCACAGATTTAGGTGGATACCTTTGGCACAGTATAAGAAAAACAGCTTCAGATATTACCGATGCATATCATTCTATAGGCGATGGAGTTGACGGAATACAAAACTTTTTAGGTGGAGGTTATAGGGGTGGCTATGAAACAAATTGGAATACTCAAGCTCCTACAAAAGCTGAATTAATAGAAATAACAAACGACTTTGCATCTGTTTTAGGTTACCCGAATTATACAAGTAGTAGGCCCCATATTCCATCCGAACCTTTAGATATCGACTTGTGTTGGGATATTAGCATAGCTAAATCTGCTAAAGTAAAAATTCAACATAACTTTTTTAAAGATAAATGTGGTTATACAAATAGCATTGTTTCAACAGAAGTTAAGAAAAGAAAATACAATAGCGATGGAAGTTTAAGTGACGCTATTAGTCTTGGTAATTTAAGATATGTAAAAACTGGAGTAGGGGAATATCCAGAAGTATTAGCTGAAGCATTGTACGTCCACAAAAGCGGATTTATAGATTCTAGCCAACAGTCATCTTATGATGTTGGAAACAGTTCGACTTTATTTGCTTGTCCTTCTTGCGATAATGGATTTTTAAGCGGTCAAGCTGATGGTACTGAAAATATTAATCCAGAATTTATTTCTGATTCTGACATAAGCTCTTTAACTTTCGCTCCGGGAGAATCTGGAAAAATAGTATTTGAAAACACTATTGATGTTTACAACTCAATGAGTTGTAACGAAGCAATTCCCGTATTCTCCGGAACAGTTACTTATGAAGAGTCTGTCGATTATAATATAAATCATGAATCGATAGAAAAAATTTGCGTTAATTCGTGCTCTTTCGAGCAGCAAGAAAATTTAACTACTGATTTAATTGAGTTTACATTACCCAACGACTTAAAAGAGCCAAGCTATTATAAGTTTGAAATAGATAACCCAAATAGATTTGATGTTGACACAAATGTTGCTAGATACTCCAAAGAAAAATTAAGTAATAATTATCTTAATTATGGATATGGGCAGCCTTCTGCGGATTCCACTTTATTTAATGTCCTTTCTGGAACGATAGAAACTGGGTGGAGTGGAAATTACGACTACATAAAAGATTTTCCGTTTGAGAATGATTATTTTGATTATTTTGTTTTTACTTCAAAAGATAAACGATCCAATTCTATTAGAAGGCAAATCAATTTAATCGGTAATCAAAGACTTCCTTCTGAAGATTGGGAAAATGTAATAAGAACGGGGTACAACAATTGGTTTGGTCCAAGTGGGGAAATTCTTGATGATTTATATATTTGTGGATTTTATAAAAATGAAAAGTATATATCATCTTTAATAGCCGATCCGATTCCATGCTGCGGGGAAATTGATATATCAGTCCAAGTCGATGACATTGGGTATTCTCCAGTAAGCTTAAAAATAGCAAATAAATCTAATTCTCGTATTAAATCTACAATCGCAGCAGGAACTAATAATTATATCTTTGGTGTTACTACTGGAATTGGCGGAAACGAATCTTGGAAAGACTTTAGTAATCCTGAGCTTATTGAACCCTTAAAAACTGGACTTACTTATTATTCTGATAAAAATCCAGAATACTTTATTGTTCAAGTAATAAAAGAGTTTACCTGTTCTGGGGTTGATGAAAATCAAGTAAGGGGAGTTGAAGACTTTTTTGTTATTTCTAATGGTGGGGTTAGTGAAGATGTAAAAAATCATATCATAACAGGTCACGCAACCAAATTGGCAAGTATTGAAAACCCCGTATTAAAAGAGATTATTAACTCGGAGCCTTTTGACGAGGGAATGATATTTTCTTACGAGGAAACAGAGGAGTTTATTGAAAAAGTAACTGCAAAATTTGGAAATCAAAAAATACCAAATTTCTTTGGTCTTCCTGATGAAGTATTAGATTTACCAAAAATATCCATTTCAGACATTAGATTTACAGCAACAAGTGGAGAACATTTTAGGTTTAAAATGGATGCTGGGATTATTAGAAATCAAAAATCTGAAATTAATCCAAATATAGCTGATGGAAATGGCTATAGCATTAAAGCTCAATTAAATTGGAATGTTGCAAATATTGGTAATAACTGCCCAACCCCAACACCCACTTTTACAGTGACACCTACAGCTACAGTTACCCCAACACCATATACCCAAACAATTACTCCACAGACTCTTACTCCTACATCCACCCCAACAACAACTCCAACGTACTCAGTTACTCCGACATTAATTACTCAAACACCTACACCTACAGTAACTCCCACCTTAATGACTCAAACGGTAACACCTTCGCCGGAAACACCCACTCCTACACCATATACACATACACCCACAGTAACAGTAACTCATTCAAATCCATGATAATAAACAAATGTATAAATTTTAATTTTAAGAAAAAAAGAGTAATTTATTAAGTAATCAATGATCTTATTTAAGAAACATTTTAATAATTTGATGAGGAGTTTTAAGCGTTATGCCGCCTAAAGAATCTCCAACTCCATCATTTTATACGCAACCTGCGCCGACAGAATCGCCGCATACGTTTACGCCGACGCCGACGCCGACACCAACGCCCACGATGTCACCGACGATGTCGCCCACGATGTCGCCCACGATGTCACCGACGATGTCGCCCACGATGTCACCGACGTATTCGATGTCACCGACACCAACGCCCACGATGTCACCGACGTATTCGATGTCACCGACAATGTCACCGACGTATTCGATGTCGCCTACGATGTCACCGACTCCGCATACGTTTACTCCGACGCCGACGCCGACACCAACGCCCACGATGTCACCGACGATGTCGCCCACGATGTCGCCCACGATGTCACCGACGATGTCG
>Ga0098054_1000261_pt1 | contig 43905 bp, 40 predicted proteins | sample 16_taG_FD_75048 | JGI IMG/M metagenome (GOLD analysis project Ga0098054, IMG submission 75048) | Marine viral communities from the Subarctic Pacific Ocean - 16_ETSP_OMZ_AT15313 metaG | ecosystem: Environmental > Aquatic > Marine > Oceanic | place: Pacific Ocean | collected 2015-01-18
AAAACTGGATAGCAGTGGACGGTTTTCACCACTGATTCTGACAATACCCCTGCTTGCCATTGTGGGTGCAATAATGGTGTCGGCGACACTGGTCAGTAAGCAGTTCCTGCAGTGGTTGCCGTGGTCAGGCATGATGTTCTGGGCGTTGGGGCTGCTCTTTTATGCAAAGGTTGTTCGAGCCAACAGGCAGCTACTCGCCGACCACAGTGTCCAATCCTCATGAACAGCGATGAGCAGCGGGATGTCACTCATGTTGCCAATCCTGAGGAGCAGCCGTTTTATCGGCTCGGGCCCGAGATTGTCATGGATGCGGTGGAGAGCATTGGCTATCACTGCGATGGACGGCAATTTCCCCTCAACAGCTATGAAAATCGGGTCTATCAGATTGGTATTGAGGATCGCCAGCCCTTAATTGGCAAGTTTTATCGCCCCGCTCGCTGGAGCGACGAGCAGATCCTTGAGGAGCACCAGTTCTGTTTTGAGCTGGAAGCCCATGAGCTGCCCGTGGTTGCCCCCATTCGCGATGACCGGGGCCGCAGCCTGTTCGAATACAAGGACTACCGTTTTGCGCTGTATCCGAGGAAGGGGGGGTATGGTCCGGAGCTGGATAACCTCGATAATCTCTATTTACTGGGTAAATTGCTGGGGCGTATCCACGCCGTGGGGGCCGTGCGCCCCTTTGTGTACCGGCCAACCCTGACCAGCAGGATTTTTGGCCATGAGGCCGCGGCACTGGTCAGCGAACAGTTTATTCCCTGCGAGCTAAAGGAAGCCTACGACTCATTGGTCAGGGATCTGCTGCAGGCAGTGGATCAAACGATTGCCAATGCCGGTTCCATCGACTATATCCGGGTTCATGGGGATTGCCATGCCGGAAATATCCTGTGGCGTGATGACAATGCACATTTTGTCGATCTGGACGATGCGCGAATGGCGCCGGCCATCCAGGATATCTGGATGCTGCTGTCCGGGAGCCGGGATCGCCAGACAGCGCAATTATCGGAAATTATCGACGGCTACAATCAGTTCTTTGATTTTCACCCACGCGAACTGCAGCTGGTGGAAGCTTTTCGCTCACTGCGGATTATTCATCACGCGGCCTGGTTGGCGCGTCGCTGGAGCGATCCCGCCTTCCCCATGGGGTTTCCCTGGTTCAATACAGTCCGTTACTGGAGTGAACACATTCTTGAATTGCGGGAGCAGTTCGCCGCGATGGCAGAACCGCCCCTACAGGTGATGTAGCGCCGGTGAAGCAGTCAGCCCGGGTAGATGGTCTTGACGCCAGTCGATGAGCCCAGCATCAGGGCATCTGCCGGGCGCAGGGCAAACAGGCCATTGCAGACCACCCCGGTGATATTGTTGATCTGCTCCTCCAGTTTTCGTACCGGACTGATGGGGAAGAGGTGGTGTACGTCGAGAATGACGTTGCCGTTATCTGTCACTACACCCTGCCGGTAGACCGGATCGCCGCCTAGCTTGACCAGCTCACGGGCCACATGGCTGCGTGCCATGGGGATAACTTCCACCGGTAGCGGAAAGGTGCCCAGATGTTCAACCCACTTGGACTGGTCGGCAATACAGAGAAATTCGCGAGCTACCGCCGCAACGATTTTTTCGCGGGTGAGGGCAGCCCCGCCACCCTTGATCAGCTCCAGGTGGGGGTTCACCTCGTCCGCGCCGTCCACATAGAGGGTGATCTCATCGACACTGTTCAGGTCGTAGACGGGAATGCCATGGTTCCGCAGCCGCTCGGCTGAGGCCTCGGAGCTGGCCACCGTACCTGTTATTTTGGCCTTGTGTTCTGCCAGCAAGTCGATATAGGCATTGGCCGTTGAGCCGGTACCAATGCCAATGGTGCTTTTGTCGTCGATGCGTTGCAAAGTGAATTCCACAGCGGCGGCGGCGACGGCCTGCTTCATGGCATCCTGGCTGTTCGATGGTGCGCTCATGGTTCTGTTTGCCCGATTTCAGAAGAGGCTGATTATACGGATCAACGGGTGAAAAGTCAGATAATCCCCCGCAGCGCTGGTGTTGTCGGAGGGGAAAATTTACTATTGCCCGTCGATAACCTAATTGGACAGTATCCAGAAAAATGCCACAAAACTACGTAAAACGTATCCTAAATGCCCGTATCTATGATCTGGTGGTGGAAACCCCGGTAGATGAGGCCGCCCAATTGTCCCAGCGTCTCGGTAATCGGGTGCTGCTGAAACGGGAAGATTTGCAACCGGTGTTTTCCTTCAAGTTGCGCGGGGCATACAACAAGATGCTCTGTCTCACCGAGGAGCAACTCGCCAAAGGCGTGGTCGCCGCTTCGGCGGGAAATCACGCCCAGGGCCTCGCCATGGCCGCCAAAAAACTGGGAGTCAAGGCAATCATTGTCATGCCGACCACCACACCACAGATCAAGGTCAATGCGGTGCGGGCCCGTGGGGCAAAGGTCGTCCTGCAGGGTGACACCTATGATGAAGCCTCGGACTATGCGCTCAAGCTGGTGACCGAAAAGGGTATGACATATATCCACCCGTTTGATGATCCCGATGTGATTGCCGGTCAGGGCACCATTGCGATGGAAGTTTTACGGCAGGTATCCGGTCCGCTTGATGCGGTATTCATTGCGGTTGGGGGTGGCGGTTTGGCTGCGGGGATGGCGGCATACATTAAGTATGTGCGACCTGAAGTCAAGGTGATCGCTGTGGAGCCGGAGGATGCCGCCTGCCTTGATGCCGCGATGAAAGCGGGTCGTCGGGTGCGCTTGAAGCATGTGGGGCTATTCGCCGATGGCGCGGCCGTTGCCCAGATTGGCAAGGAACCCTTTCGGGTACTCCGCAATACCATTGATGAAGTGATTACCGTGTCGGTGGACGAGATCTGTTCGGCGATCAAGGATACCTTTGAGGATACCAGATCCATTTGTGAACCCGCCGGGGCACTGGGTCTGGCCGGGTTGAAAAAATATGTCGAGCGCACCGGAGTAAAAGGGCAGACGCTACTGGCGGTAGATTGTGGCGCCAATATCAATTTTGACAGGCTTCGCTATATCTCCGAGCGCACGGAAATCGGTGAGAAACGTGAGGCAATTCTGGCGGTGACGATTCCCGAACAACCGGGCAGCTTCAAGGCCTTTTGCACCTCTCTCAGCAAGCGCAACATTACCGAGTTCAACTACCGCATGGGCGATCCCGCCGAGGCCCATATCTTTGTCGGTGTGCAGGTCTCCGGTGACGAGGATCGTCAGCAACTGGTGGCGGACCTGACCGACAAAGGGTATCCGCTGGTGGACATGACTGACAATGAAATGGCCAAGCTGCACATTCGCCATATGGTCGGCGGCCGCGCGCCGGAGGCGACCGAAGAGGTGGTGTACCGCTTTGAGTTTCCCGAGCGGCCCGCGGCACTGATGAATTTCCTCAACCAACTGGGTGGGCAGTGGAATATTTCCATGTTCCACTATCGCAACCACGGCGCTGCCTACGGTCGGGTCCTGGTGGGCCTGCAGGTGCCATTGGGCGAACAGAAGCTGGTGAGCCAGTTCCTTGACCAGCTGGGTTACACCTGGAAGGAAGAGACCCAAAATCCCGCTTACCAGTTTTTTCTGAGCTAGTGTCTGGGGAAAACGGGGAGGTCCTCTCGTGCTGATAACCCGGCGATTCCAGGCCATGTTGGCAATTGCCAGAGGCCCCTTCCTGCTGTTGACGCCGGCGGTTTTGTTTCCTGCTGCCGCAGTCAGTTTTCAGCTAACCGGCGGGTTGCCACTGGATCTGCTGTTGTTGATTGTTGTGGGCGCGCTGGCGGCCCATGTGGCGGTCAACGCGCTCAACGAATACCAGGATTTTAAAAGCGGCCTCGATAATATCACCCGTCGAACGCCGTTCAGTGGTGGTAGCGGGACGCTGCCTGACAGACCTGCCCTGCTGGGCACTGCGCTGTGGCTGTTTATCGGCGCTTTTCTGCTCATGGTGCTGATCGGCTTCTACCTTGCGTGGCGGGTGGGGCCGGGAATTCTCTCACTCGGCTTGCTGGGTGGATTGATTATCGTTGCCTACACCCGACTGATAAACCGAATGCCGATGGCGTGCCTGGTGTCCCCCGGTGTGGGTTTCGGACTGCTGATGGTTAACGGGACCGTCTATGTTTTGACGGGGGATTTTTTCACCGCAGGGCAATCGGTTGGCTGGGTGGTGTTCTTTCTGGTCAATGCCCTGTTATTGCTCAATCAGCTCCCGGATATCGATGCAGATCGGGCAGTGGGCCGACGTCATTTTCCGGTGTTGCTGGGGGTGGTGGCCAGTGTTCGTATCTACCGGTTGTTGCTGTTGGGCGCATACGGTTCTGTGGTGATCGGCGTGGTGCTTAGCCTGTTGCCGTGGCCGGCATTGCTGGCATTGGCCACCCTGCCACTGGGGCTGATGATTACCCGTGATCTGCTGGTTAGTAGCGATGATATTCCCGCCATGGTGCCCGCCCTGGGCAAGAATGTGTTGTTGGTACTGTCGACCCCGGTGCTGCTGGGCATTGGCATCCTGCTGGGTTAGCAGGATTATCGGAGCGGCCCGCTCAGGGCAGCTGCAAATGCGCTCGCATTAACCGGAAAATATCCCGCTGACTCATCGACGCTGGAACTTCCCGCCCGTCAATCCCCTCGAGAAACATGGGCACATCGACCCCGGTGTGCTGTTCCCATCCCCCGTGGGGTGGAGCGTTGCTGGCGTAGCCGACAGCCATCAGTTCACCGTGTCGGGTTTTCAGTACGGCGTAATACCCCGGGGGGTATTGGGGGCTTTTCAGCGATTCGGTCAAGGCCCTATAGTTGTCTGGCAGAGGTAAAATCTGGCCGGCCTGACCATGATCTGCCGTGACGATGATCAGGGTGCCGGGATGCTGTTTGGCAAATTCGCGCCCGACCGCCACTGCACTGTCCAGCGCGCTCAATTCACCAATCTGACCACAGGGGTTGCGCCGATGGGCCTGCTTGTCGATGGATGCTCCCTCGACCATCAGAAAAAAACCTCGCGAGGGATTTCTGGATAACCGGGCAAGTGCCTTTTGGGTCATTTTAGCCAGCGTCGGTGTGCCGTTGTGTCGGGGGTTTTTCCGGCAGTCAAAAGGCGCGGCGAACACGGGTTTTCCGGACGCGAGTTCGACAGCCTCGGCCCTGAGGTTGCCGCTGCCGATCCATTCCACCGGCAGGTGTCCCGGTGAAAACAGACCGAGCAGTCGTGGCTGATCCGACGCCTCCCCTTGGCCGATATGGTCGATCAGTTGATAACCCTGGGACCTAGCCTGGTCCAGCAGTTGCACGCCCACATGATTTTTCTGGGCAAAGTATTTTTTTCCACCACCGAGTAAGACATCAACGCGGGCATCAATGAGTTGTTCTGCGATGGAGCCGGGGCCGCTCTGCTGTTTCGAGTCGATGGCGCACTGCTGAGAGGGTGGCACGTAGCTGATGGCGCGATTCATATCCTCCGGTCCCTGACAGTTGCGGTGTGCTGTATGGGCAACAAAAGCGGCGGGGGTGGCATCGGTCAGGCTGGCGGTGGTGACCAGTCCTGTGAGGAATCCGGATTCGCGAGCGGCCTGCAGGATAGTGGGCTGGTCGAAGTCCGTTCCGGCGCTGGTGGCAATGCGGCCGGCACTGGTGAGTTGGCCGGTGGCCAGCGTCGATGCGGAGTTGGCGCTATCGGCGATAAAGGTGAACCGGTCTGGTCGGTTTTCCAGCAGGGTCTGTACCCGGGCAGAACTGCGGACTGGCAATTGTTCCATCGCCAGGAGACCTTCTTCCGGCCCGAGCAGGTAATTGCGTGCCATGGTGATTTGGTGTTCATCCATGCCGTCGCCGATAAACAGAATCACATTGGCTGGTTTGACGGTGTCGCCGAATACGACATCAGTAGCGAGGAGCCCGCTGATGAGAAGCGTTGCCAGTATTCGGCCGACCTTAAGCATCGTCTTGCCTGGTGCTACTCGATAGGCACTTTCAACAGATCTCCCAGTTTCCGGATCTGTATGGCATCAATCCCGGATCCGGCGAGGGCGTCGGAAATAACCACCAGTCGGTCCTCCGGGGTAAACTCGGCCCGTTCAATGAGGATGTTGGCTGCTGTGGCGAGGGTTTTTTCCGGGTCTTCACTGAAGTTGATGCGAAAACTCAGGACGTTGCGGTTCAGAACCAGCTGACGGCGAGTGCGACTGTCGTTGGTAAAGGCGCAGATAATCGGTGCCTGGGGATGGCAGTTGGTGACATAACCTGCCATGCGTCCCCGGCGGGTGGGCACAATAATGGCCTTGGCTTTGATTGATTCAGCCAGCTTCACAGCGGCGGCGGCGATCTCTTCCTTGTCATTTTTGAGAATCAGGTTATCGGTAAAACGAAGGCCCCGACTGAGTTCAATGGAACGGGCGATGCGATCGAGGATCTCCACACATTTGACCGGGTATTTGCCGATGGTGGTTTCGCCGGACAACATGATGGCGTCGGCTTCTTCATAGACGGCATTGGCCACATCCGTGACTTCGGCGCGGGTGGGCATGGGGTTTTCAATCATGGATTCCAGCATGTGGGTGGCAACGATGACCCGTTTACCTTCCTGGGCGCAGAGACGAATAATGCGCCGTTGTACCCGGGGCAGTTTTTCAATAGCAATCTCCACGCCGAGATCGCCCCGCGCCACCATCAAACCGTCCGACACTTTGATGATTTCCCGGACGTTCTTGACGCCCTCCTGGTCTTCGATCTTGGAGATTACCTGGATTTTGTCGGCTTTATCCCCCAGCAGTTGGTGCAGTTGGTGGATATCTTCAGCGTCGCGCACGAAAGAGAGTGCAATAAAATCCACTTCCTGTTCGATGGCGAATTCAATATCGCGTTTGTCCTTTTCGGTAATAGCCGGCAGGTTGACCCTGATGCCCGGCAAATTCACATGGCGCTTGCTTTTCAGTACGCCGCCATCGACGACGCGGCAGCGCATCACGCGATCTTCCTTGCTGAGAACCTCGAGATTGATCAGGCCGTTATCCACAGTAATTTTATCGCCGATCTCTACATCGTCGATCAGGTTTTCATAATTGATGCGAATGGAGCTCGCCTCCACGTCGTCCTCGCCCCGCGCAACCACCGAAATTTCATCGCCCTGCTTCAGGTCGAGCTCATTGTGGATGTCGCCGGTGCGAATTTCAGGACCCTGCGTGTCTATCAGGACGGCAATCGGATGGTGGCGTTTTTTGTTGAGGGTTCGGACTGCCTTGATAACCCTAGCGTGGGATTCATGGTCGCCGTGTGACATATTGAGTCGCACCACGTTCATGCCGGCGTTAGCCAGCTGTTCCAGCATCTCGTAGGACTCGGTAACGGGTCCTATGGTACAAATAATTTTGGTTTTGCGCATATCGAAAAGGCTTCTTGACCTGACTGGACTAACGAATCTGAATAATATCCCGTTCGGTAACGATGGCTTGTAATGGGATATCCCAGGGTTGCGGAGCAATACTATCAGTTTCCTGACAGCTGTGGGCTAAACCGATGAATTTGGTCAGCCTGAAACTCTGACTCAGCGTGCGGTCGTAAAAGCCGCCGCCCATGCCCAGCCGGTTGCCCTGTCGGTCAAAGGCGACCATAGGTAAAAGAACCACATCTATGGCAAGTAGCGGAACGATTCGGTTGCGGCGCAGGGGGGGCTCGGCTATACCGAAGCGGTTGGCGGTCAGCGGTTGTCCTGTGCGGTGGCGAACAAAGTGCAGGCGATTCTGTTTCAGGGGGTGTAGTACGGGCAGGTGGCAGGCTTTGCCGGCCGCTTCGGCGATTCCCATCGCTATACGCGGGTCTATTTCGCCGTCATTGGCCAGATAGAAAGCGATGTTCTTGCCGAACAGAAAGACCGGTAGCCGACATAATTGCCTGGCAAGTCCGTGACTGGCATCGGCTTGCTGTGGTGCGGACAGCGACTGGCGTTTTTGACGCATCTCTTTACGAATGGCTTTGTTGTCCATCGCTGCTCGATCTTATTCGGTGTCGATTGTAGGATCCCCGGAAGTGCCGCTGTCAATGTGGCCTTGAACCGTAAAGTTCAAGGTGGTGGGTAACGCAATACTTTAGGCTTTCCGTCACGCGGACTTGCACACCGTACAGACTGTTACCCTCCAGGTTACAGATTATCGGCTCAAGGACTTGTCGACTGGCAAGCACCCCAGGGCGTTCCGACAGTATAGCTCAGAGAGTCGTTAAAAGGAGGAGGTGGAAGGCTCAAAACTTTCCAGGGCGGAGGAGAGTTTGCGATCCAGTCGCTGAAAGGCTTCAGCGGAAAGGCTATGGCTGGCGGTTTGGGCTTCCAGTTTGGACAGGTCATAGGTGAGGTTCAATGCCGCCATCACGGCAATACGCTCCAGTCCGATAACGCCACCACTGTTGCGGATTGAGCGCATACGCTCATCCAGTGCTCGGGCAGAGAGCAGCAGGGCATCGCGCTCCTCTGGTGGACAACTGACCTGATATTCCTTGTCGAGAATGCGGATGTTGACAGTCTGCGGGTTCATCCGGTTCAGCCTTCGTTATTGAGGTTTTTGAGTCTGACAATCATGTGCTCAACCCGGTTGCGAGCCAGTTCATTTTTTTCCAGGAGCTTGCTGCGTTCCTTTAAAAGGGTTGATTCACGCTCGCGCAGGGAGATGTTTTCTTTCTGCAGGCGCGCACAGATATTGATCAGTCGATCAATTTTCTGTTCAAGGGTTTGTAAATCTTCTGACATGGACCCAACCGTGAATATAATTGCAGACCACTATATTGCGCCCTAACACGTCGGTCAATAATCCTTACAGTGCTTCGAGAAATATTGTCTAGTCTGTTATGGGGGCTGGGGTTTTTATTTCTGCCATACGGCGGGATGCTTGGTCTTTGGAAGGGTGGTAGGATTCCCCCTTCATTTGCTTGCCGGAAATACAGGTGTATATGGACTTTAATGACATTGCCGATGCGTTTTTACGCGCCAATTTGCCGGGTAGCCCTGCCGAGTTGCACGGTCTGTTGTGTGGTCGTATCAGTGGTGGCCAGCATGCCGGGGGAGAAGAATTAATCACCATGGTTTGCCAGTTGCTTGATGTGGTCACGGAGCGGGTAGAGGATCTCGGCGACGTATTGCCGGATCTGCACCTTTTGTCACTTGAATCGATCAGCAGTGGCACCTATGAGTTTCAACCCTTGCTGCCAGGTGACGAAGTGGAACTGAATCAGCGCCTGCAGTCATTAGGAGAATGGTGTCAGGGTTTCCTGTTCGGTCTCGGTAGCGCCGGACTTGCCGAAGACGCGACGCTGACCGGGGATATAGCCGATGCGCTAGGTGATCTGGCCGCCATTTCCCAGATCGGAACCCTGGATGAAGAAAGTGAAGAAGACGAGGTCAGTTATACTGAACTGGTCGAATACGTCAGGGTGGCCGTACTATTGGTTTATGCGGAGTTGAACAAGAAAGTCGACGATCCCCTATCCCCAACACTTCATTAGATTTTTACCGCCAGGATCTTGTCCGGAGACACCGTAATCATATGATCAGCAAGCAGGAATTTGCCCGCCGCCGCCGGACGCTTATGGAGCTGATGACAGATAACAGTATTGCCGTCATCACCGGCGCTGCCGAGCGCATTCGTAATCGGGATACGCATTACCCCTATCGCCAGGATAGCGATTTTTATTATCTGACCGGTTTTTCGGAGCCCGAGGCTGTGCTGGTGCTCATTCCCGGTCGCGAACAGGGCCAGTTCCTACTGTTTTGTCGGGAGCGCAATCCCGAGCGTGAAATATGGGATGGCTACCGGGCTGGTCCGGAGGGAGCATGCAGCGAATACGGTGCAGACGACGCGTTCCCCATCGACGATATTGACGACATTCTGCCGGGTCTGCTCGAGGGCCGGGAAAAAGTCTATTACGCAATGGGAAGGGATCCCTCTTTCGATCGCCACCTTATGGAGTGGATCAACAGTATCCGTTCCCGTTCGAGGGCCGGGGCCAGTCCGCCGGGGGAGCTTGTCGATCTCGATCATTTTTTACATGAGTTGCGGTTATTCAAGAGTGCCGGTGAGCAGAAGATCATGCGGGCAGCGGCGAGTATTTCTGCCAGAGCCCATTGCCGCGCCATGCAGGTCTGTCGTCCGGGCATGTACGAATATCAGTTGCAGGCCGAGATCGAACACGAATTCGCCATGGCCGGTGCCCGTTTCCCGGCCTACAACTCTATCGTCGGTGGAGGTGCCAACGGCTGCATCCTGCACTACGTGGAAAACAGTGCCAAGCTGACCAGTGGTGACCTCGTATTGATTGATGCCGGATGTGAGCTGGAGCACTATGCCTCTGACATCACCCGCACATTCCCCGTGAGCGGCCGTTTCTCGGCTGAACAGAAAGCGATTTATGACGTGGTATTGCAGGCCCAGCTTGAAGCCATCGAAGCATGCAAGCCGGGCAATCACTGGAATGAACCCCACCAGACCACGGTGAAAGTCATCACTGACGGTCTGGTTGAGCTGGGTATTCTCGATGGTGAGCGGAATGAACTGGTTGAAACCGGCGCCTATCGCGACTTCTATATGCACCGCGCCGGCCATTGGCTGGGTATGGATGTCCACGATGTGGGCGATTACAAGGTGCACGATGAGTGGCGCTTGCTGGAGTCCGGGATGGTTCTGACCGTAGAACCCGGTATTTATATTGCCAGGGATAATACCCGGGTCGATGAACGCTGGCGGGGCATTGGCATACGCATTGAAGATGACATCCTGTTGAGTGGTTCGGGTGCAGTAGTACTGAGCGCCGATGTGCCTAAGACAACCAGTGATATTGAAACCCTGATGGCCGGCAAATGACAGGCCGCGCTGCCTCGGAATCTGCGGTGGATATCGCTATTGTCGGCGGTGGCATGGTGGGGGTCAGTCTGGCATTGCTGCTGTCCCACCTGAAGGCAGGCTGGCGCATCCGGATCATTGAATCCTTTCCGCTGCATAGCAATGCAACCCTGCCGCCGAGTTTTGACGGGCGCTCTACAGCGCTTTCTCACAGCAGCCGGGAAATTTTTGAGTTGCTGGGGCTCTGGCAATCGCTGCATGCCGGTCTCACTGAGATCCGTCAAGTACACGTTTCTGATCGGGGCCATTTTGGCAGGACCCGACTCACGGCTACCGAACAGAACCTGCCCGCGCTGGGTTATGTGGTCGAGAACCGCCAGCTGGGCGACGTATTGATGGCTGCGCTGCAGCGGGCGCCGGATGTCGAGTTGACGGCACCGGCTCAGGTCGCGGCTGTCAGCCCGTCGAGTGGCGGTATGCAGTTGCAGGTTTCCTCCGATGGCACGGATGCTGTAGAGATGATCAGTGCCGACCTGCTGGTGGTAGCCGATGGTGCACAATCCCAAACCCGTCAACGATTGGCGATTGATTCCCGGTGCAAGGATTATGGGCAGGCTGCCGTGGTCGCCAATATCGGGTTGCAGCTGGATCATGGCGGCATCGCCTATGAGCGCTTTACCGATCTTGGCCCGATGGCCATGTTGCCACTGCAGCCAATGGCGGGAGAGCATCGCTGTGCAATGGTCTGGACCATGCCGCCGGAGCAGGCGGCTGAATTGCTGGCGGCCGATGAGGTGGAATTTCTCGCCCGGTTACAGCAGCGATTTGGCTATCGGCTGGGCCCCTTTGTCCGGGTGGGAAGTCGGCAGGTGTATCCCCTGAGTCTGATCACCAGTGAAGAGCAGGTGCGCAGGCATCTGGTTGTGGTCGGCAATGCTGCGCATTCTTTGCATCCGGTGGCGGGGCAGGGATTCAACCTCGCCCTGCGCGATGTGGCTGTACTGGCGGAAACGCTGGGTGAGGCGGCGGAAAATCACCAGACTCCGGGGGAGTTAAGCGTGCTGCAACAGTACCTTCAGCGACAGCAACTGGATCAGCAGCAGACCATTTTGCTGAGCGATTTACTTCCCCGGGTATTCGGCATGCATTCCATCCCGATGGCGTTGTTGCGCAACACCGGTTTGCTGGCACTGGATACGGTGCCGCTGCTGCGCCATCAATTTACCCGGCTCGGTATGGGGATGGAGACACGGGGAACGCCCATGTTGGGGGCTATGTTAGGCAATACGTTGGGAAATACCTCCGGTGGCTGAAAAAGAGCAGGTGACCGAAAAGTCGTTTGATATTGTCGTCGTGGGTGCCGGCATGGTCGGTGCCAGTCTGGCCGTGCTTATCGCCGGGTCCAGTTGGGGACAATCACTGCGCATCGGGGTTCTGGAAGCCCGTCCCTTTACGATGCCCGAGCTTTCGAGCAGCTTTGATCCCCGGGTCGTGGCGCTGACGGAATCCTCCCGACAATTGTTCGATCAAATGGGCGTTTGGCCGTTGATCACAGCACAGCGTGTCTGCGCCTACCATCGTATGGAAATCTGGGAAGCCGATGGCACCGGTCATATCGAGTTTGACTGCGCCGATGTGCGTCAGCCCAATCTGGGCCATATTGTGGAGAATGCACTGATCGTCGGGGCGCTGCTGCAACGGTTGGAGGACATGCCCAATGTGGAGCTGTTGTGCCCTGCGGTGGTCGAGGACCTGACCATTGCCGGCAGTGATTCTGACATGGCCGTTCTGACCCTGACGGACGGCCGGTCCGTCAGTGCCGGGCTGGTGGCTGCAGCCGATGGTGCGAACTCCGGTATTCGCAGGTTGTGTGGTCTGAAGCTCAGGCAATGGGATTATGGCCATCATGCGATTGTGACAACGGTAACCACAGAAAAGAGCCATGGCCATACGGCAAGACAGCGTTTTCTGCCTGCCGGGCCACTGGCGTTTCTACCACTGTTGGGCGACGAGGGTGACACTCGACATTGCTCCATTGTCTGGTCTCAACAAACCCCGGTGGCGGAGTCGCTGATGGCGCTCGATGACACGGAGTTTTGTCAGGCTCTCGGTCAGGCGGCAGACCATTGCCTGGGCGAAGTGGTTGCTGCCGATCGCCGTTACTGCATCCCGCTCTGGCAGCGCCATGCGGTCGATTACACCGTGCCCGGTGTCGCCCTGCTGGGAGACGCGGCCCACAGTATTCATCCCCTGGCGGGACAGGGTGTCAATCTGGGTTTACAGGATGCGGCTGTGCTGGCAGAGGAAGCGCAGCGGGCGTTGCAGCGGGGATTGCCCCCCGGCGACCGATTGGCACTGGCGCGCTACCAGCGCCGCCGCAAGCCACAGAATCTGGCGATGATGGCGGCCATGGAAGGTTTCAAACGTTTGTTTGAATCTGACAAGCTGCCGTTGCGATTGCTGCGCAATGACGGCATGGCCCTGTTTAACGGCGCTGGACCATTGAAAAAGCAGTTGATCCGGCAGGCTATGGGCCTGACATAGTGAGTTCGGCTGATTCGGTACTTCTGTTTGCGCCCGATCGGGTTTAGAATCGCCGACAGTTTTAGATCGTCAATATCGAGGAGATCACCATGAGCGAGACACCCGGGGACCTGAAATATGCTCCTACCCATGAATGGGCACGTTATGAGGGCGATGGCACTGTAACCGTTGGGATTACCCAACATGCACAGGACAGTCTGGGTGACGTGGTTTATGTGGAACTGCCCGAGATTGGTGCTGTGCTGGTGGCGGGTGATGACGCCGGGGTTGTCGAGTCAGTAAAAGCGGCCTCGGATATCTATGCCCCGGTTTCCGGTGAGGTGATTGCCATCAATGAGCTTCTCGAGAATGCCCCGGAAACGATCAACGATTCGCCCTATGACGACGGCTGGTTCTTCAAGCTCAAAATGTCTGACCCCGATGAGCTGGAAGATCTGCTCGACGCCGACAGTTATCAGGATCTGGCCAGCGATTAGTAAAGTCGATTAGCAGGATCAAGGCGGTTCAGTTTCCGCCACGCAGAGCTGCCAGGTGGCAGCTCTTTTTGTTTGTAGCTTTACCTTTTTTTGGAGTTAGCCATGTCAGTTGAATCGCCCGTCGAGCAAAGCCCGGTAGCCAGTTTGCGCCTCAAGACCGGTGCAGACCGTCGGTTGCGCGCGGGCCACCTGTGGATATACAGCAATGAGGTGAACACTGATATGACACCGCTGAAAGGCCTTTCGGCTGGTGCGGTTGTCGTTGTCGAAGATGCCAGAGGACATTTTGTCGGCATGGCCTCGGTGAATCCGTCAACCCTGATCTGCGCCCGGCTGTATTCTCTGGAGCAGGGCTGCCAGCTCGACCGCAACCTGATTGCGTTGCGTCTCAGGCAGGCCATGAAGCTGCGTGAACAGTGTTTCGAGAAGCCCTTTTATCGGGCGATTTTTGGTGACTCCGACCTGCTGCCCGGTCTGGTGGTCGATCGGTTTGGCGATTATCTGTCGGTACAGCTAACCACGGCGGCGATGGACAGCCGACGGGATGAGGTGATTGCAGCGCTGGATGAAGTGTTTGCTCCGGCGGGCATCCTGCTGCGCAACCAGGGCTCTTTTCGCACCATGGAAGGCTTGCCGGAGTACGTGGAGGTTGTGGCCGGGGACATTCCCGACCGGGTGGAGCTGGAGGAAAACGGTGTTCGCTTTCTGGCGCCGCTGCTCACCGGTCAAAAAACCGGCTGGTATTACGATCACCGGGAAAACCGCCAGCGCCTGCAGCATTTTGCAAAAGACAAGTCAGTGCTGGATGTCTACAGCTATGTCGGAGGTTGGGGCGTTCAGGCGGCGGTCGCCGGGGCCAGTTCGGTCACCTGTATCGACGTGTCGGGCGATGCTCTGGCTCTGGCGCAGGAGAACGCGGTACTCAATGATTACCGGGGCGAGTTTACCACCCTGCAGGGCAAGGCCAATGACCTGATGAAATCCGTGCTGGATCAGGGGCGCACCTACGACCTGGTGGTGCTGGATCCCCCGGCTTTTATCAAGCGGCGCAAGGATCAGCGTCAGGGTGAAAAGGCCTATCATCAGATCAACCAGTTGGCGCTCAGGCTATTGGCCCCGGGCGGCACACTGGTTTCCGCCTCCTGTTCCATGCATTTGTCGCGGGAAGCGCTGATGGATGTGGTGAAAACAGCGGCGGCTCACCGTCATCGCCAGCTGCAGGTTTTCGCCCAGGGCGGGCAGGGCCCAGATCATCCGGTGCATCCGGCCATTGCGGAAACCAGCTATCTGAAGGCGATATTTGCCCGGGATATTGCCGGTTGAAAGGTGCGCTGGCTAGTCGTTCAGCAGGCGGGCGGCTTCCATCGCAAAATAGCTCAGTACCCCATCGGCACCGGCGCGCTTGAAGCACAACAGTGATTCGAGAATGATTTGTTCGCGGTTCAGCCAGCCGTTCTGGAATGCCGCACAGTGCATGGCGTATTCGCCACTCACCTGATACACAAAGGTGGGGGCTTTCAATTCCTCTTTCACCCGGCGCACCACGTCCAGATAGGGCATGCCCGGTTTCACCATGATCATGTCCGCGCCCTCCTGCAAATCGAGGGCGCACTCGTGCAGCGCCTCGTCGCTATTGGCGGGGTCCATCTGATAGGTTTTCTTGTCGCCACCCTTGATATTGCCCGCTGAGCCAACCGCGTCCCTAAACGGGCCGTAGTAACTGGACGCATATTTGGCCGAGTAAGCCATGATACGGGTATTCACATGCCCGGCCTGTTCCAGTGCTGCCCGCACCGAACCAATGCGACCATCCATCATGTCCGAGGGTGCCACCACATCGGCACCGGCGGTGGCGTGGGACAGGGCCTGTTTCACCAGTGTTTCAACGGTGATGTCGTTCAACACATAGCCGCTCTGGTCATCGATAATGCCGTCCTGGCCGTGCACCGTGAACGGGTCCAGCGCCACATCGGTCATCACCCCCAGTTCCGGCACTGCATCCTTGATGGCTTTCACCGCCCGCTGGGCCAGACCGTCCGGATTGTAGGCTTCCTCCGCCAGCAGGCTTTTGGCGGACTGCGGTGTCACCGGGAACAAGGCAATGGCGGGAATGCCGAGACCGGCAATTTCCCGCGCCTGTTTCACCAGCAGATCGATCGACAGCCGCTCGATACCGGGCATCGAGCCAACCGCCTCGCGCTGGCCGGCACCCTCCAGCACAAACACCGGGTAAATCAGATCATTGGGGGTCAGCACCGACTCGCACACCAGACGGCGGGAGAAGTCGTCGGCGCGGTTGCGACGCAGGCGGGTGGCGGGAAAAGGACCGCGATTATGGCTGAAACTCATGGAGGCTCCGGATTCAGATAAGCGTCAAGATGATAGGTGGGATGGGGCGGTTAATCAATTTGTTGCAAGGTTTCCTGTAAGTGTTCCACAGCCTTATAGCGAAACCCTTTGCCCACCTTGAACTGCCTAAGCAGATCCAATTCTTCCAGCTTCATCAGGTCGGCGCGGCTGGTGGCGTAGGAGATTTGGTGGGACAGGCGGTGAGATTCGATGGAGTAGATGGTGTCCGGTGTCTTCAGGGCATGCGCAATCAGCGCCTTTTGGCGGGGATTGAGTGTCATGAGGTTGTTGAGTTGCCTGTCGAGCGCCTGGATTTCATTGGCTTTTCTGGAGATGTATTTCTCCAGTTCCTCGATTGAGCGAAGGATAATTTTCAGCTGGTAGATAATGAAGTAGGAGAGGTCGTTTTCATCCGTCTCTGTGTATAAAAATGACTTGGCGTAGGAGGCAGGCGCCTTCTTCAGGAGGCTGGAGATGGAGATAAACTCGAACAGCCAGTAGCCTTGTTTAAGCATCAGCCAGTAAAAAAGAGCGCGAGCAGTTCTGCCGTTGCCATCTTCAAATGGGTGGTCATATGCCAGCCAAAAATGAAGGATAATGGCGCGAATCAGGGGGTGCATGTAGGGGCCGTCGGCATTCTGATCATTTGCAAACGCGCACATTTTTTTCATGCGTTTGGTCAATTCTGCTGCAGGTGGCGGTTGGTGGAGAATGTCGCCAGTGGTTTCATCCCATACGGCAACCCGCTTCTCATTGGGATGCTGTATTCGCCCTGCGCCTGTTCCGTCTTCCAGCGTGTGCTCGGTAACGATACGGTGCAGTTCGCAGACTTGTTCTGGTGTGATTTCCTGATCTTTCAGTGTCAGAATTTTTTGCATGGCCCTGAAATTGTTCATGACCATTTGTTCGCTTTTGTCGCGGGGTGCGCGCCCACTTCGCAACATATCGGCGGCATCTTTTCTGGTGGTGACCGCACCTTCGAGCTGACTGGAGGTGATGGCTTCTTCAATCAGGGAGCTGATGACATAGCGATCACGCTGACCTGAATTCACCACTTTTTCGCTGACAACCATGTTGCCGCTGGCCCGGGCGTCGATCAGCGGCAGCTTTTCGAGGATGTTGTCCGTCAGGCAATAGCTGAAGTGGCTGCCCTTGCAATCAACCAGAGGCAAGGTTCTTTGAGTTTGTCGCCGAGCGAGTTTCAGTTTGAGCCACCATTCCTGGTGGTTCAAACCGTGGGGCGGATTGCGTCTGCGTAGCTCATCCCAGTGATAGTACTGTTGGTTTGGGGCGGAAGGCTCAGCCGTCAGAATATCCAGCAGGCGTTGGGGGGCAAGCTCGGCAAACAGTTCTTCTGTCGATGGGGCGGCTGCGGGCTTTTTCATGGAGAAAATCGCTTACTATTAATTTGATAGAAAGTAATAATAAGCTAATAATAGCGTTAGTAGACTTTATTATCAATTTAATAGAAATTAATAATATGCTGATAGCTAGAGTTCCATCGCGCGAACTAAAGGGGTCGCCGACCCCTTTTGCAATCTCCCGCGCCTGCTTCACCAGTAGATCAATGGACAGCCGCTCGATACCGGGCATCGAGGCCGCCGCCTCGCGCTGGCCCGCACCCTCCAGCACAAACACCGGGTAAATCAGATCATTGGGGGTCAGCACCGACTCCCGCACCAGACGGCGGGAGAAATCGTCGGCGCGGTTGCGAGTACAGGACCGCAGTGAAATACTTGTGGGCCTAGTGACGTGCTGCATGCGGGAAGCAACCAAAACCACAGGAAGGGTGATGGCGATATTGCAAAAATATTCTTTCGAGTCGACAGCGTATTCAGCCTGCCAGCTTTTTTTGTCCAGCAAACCAAACGCGGCCCTGATAACAGGTTTTGGAGATCTAATGGCGTATAAATTATTATGAAAATCAACGTATTACGGAAGACTACGAGTGCCAGCATAATATATTACAGTGGCCGCCTTTTAATAATTATTATGAGGCCGAAGGCCTCATTAACAGACTGTTATGCTCAAAGTAGTTCAGTCAAACTGAGGTTGTATGGCTAAGATATTCCCAAGCATTGAAGTCATCAAGAAAAGTAAGCAGAAGGCGACTGAGGGTGAGTTATTTCTTCTAAATGAGCTGTCGCAGAATTTCGATACGGAAGTGGAGATATACTTTCAGCCATTTTTTAATGGTGAAAGACCTGACATTATAATTATTCACCCGATAATGGGTGTAATCATAATCGAAGTAAAAGACTGGGATTTGTCCTTTTATAATTTGGATGAAAGCAACAAATGGCATGTAAATAACAATGGGTCGGTAATACGATCACCGTTTGCCCAAGTTTTTTGCTACAAAAAGAATATGTTTGATCTTCATATTAATGGGCTTTTAGAAAAGAACTTAAATAATAAGAATTTTTACAAGGTGATATCTTGTTACGTTTATTTCCATAGCGAGAATAAAGATTCAATTCAAAGATTTTTTTCTCCCAGAATGGACGAATTGAAGAACATGCTCAGAGAGCATAATAATGCATATGCCGAAAACCCAATAGACCATGAAAAATATGAGCGAAAGAGAGAATGGCTGAACTCAAAAATAAAAAAGTTTGAAAGGGATCTGTATCAGCATGCAGTTACCAAAGATCAGTTAATGAAAATAAAATTTCCACTTTTCAAGAAGAGTGACATATACCCTGCATCAATCCACGAAGCTTTCTTAAGGTATTTGCAGCCTCCTTATCATTATCTCAATGAAGGGAAAGAAATTGAATACACTAAGGTGCAAGAAAGGCTCGTAACCAGTGAGCAGGGCAATCGAGAAAAAATTAAAGGGGTTGCAGGATCAGGAAAAACTACCGTACTGGCGAAAAGGGCGGTAAATGCACATTCGAGACATGGTGGTAACGTTCTTATACTCACGTTTAATCTTACTCTTCGGATGTACATTAAAGATAAAATAAATGAAGTGAGAAGTGATTTTTCCTGGGGGGCTTTTGGCATTATTAACTACCATAGGTTTATGAGTTCAGCACTCAGTCAATATGGAATAGAAGTAAGTGTTCCTGAAGAAATAAAAAATGATAAGGAAAGAGTCAGTGCTCACCTAGATTCGGAGTATTACTCAAATGAAAACATTTTTGAAAATTGTGAAATTGAAGAAAAATTCGACACAATATTGGTCGATGAAATTCAAGACTATAAACCTGAGTGGATAAAGATAATACGTAAATATTTTTTATCTGACCAAGGCGAAATGGTTCTTTTTGGGGACGAGAAACAGAATATTTATGAAAGGGAAATTGATGAAGAAAATACAACAAAGGTAGTTCAAGGTTTTGGTCGCTGGAATAAGCTGTCTAAATCTTTTCGTTATAAAGAAGATTCACACATATTAGATATTGCAAAAAAGTTTCAAGAAGCATTTTTTAGCGATCGTTACGAACTCGATTTTTCCGAGGCGATGCAGCCCGCGCTGTCAGGAGTTGGAGTAAATCAATGTGTAGTGATTGATGCAGGCGATATTAACTCAATTGCTAATTATGTTTTTTCTGTCGCAAAACGTGAGTCTATTCACCCAAATGACATGGTTATTCTTTCATCCAGCATTTCTCAAATGCGGGAAATCGACTTTTTGATAAGAAAAAATCTAACTTTCAACGAAAGAACTTTGACAACATTTGAAACCAAAGAAGCTTATGATTCTTCACGCATAGGCCGTAGTGAAATTGAAAAAATAAGAAGTAATAAAAAATATGGATTCAACCTGAATAGTGGTGTTTTAAAAATATCGACAATACATAGTTTTAAAGGTTATGAGTCACCAACTATTTTTTTGATTGTTAATGAGCAGGATAGCGCGGAGTTGGTTTACGTTGGCCTCACAAGGGCAAAGTTCAACTTGGTTGTTTTTGTCACAAGAAACTCTAAGTATTCCAACTTTTTTGAAGGTTCTCTTGAAGTAATTCAATTATCAGATGGCGGCGGCAACGATATGGAAAGAGCATAACAAAGTGCTGCTGCCGGACAATGTAGTTCCCCCGTTTTGATGGATACCTTCTGATAACTCAGGAGGTGGCGGCATGCCAAAATACACTCAACCAAGAAAGACATGGGAATACTCGAAAGATTTTAAAGTTAAGGCGGTCAAACTTTCATTAAAAGAAGGGATTCAAGTCAAGCATGTTGCTGAAGGCCTGGATATTCACCCCTTTATGTTATCCCGCTGGCGAAAAGAGTATCGTGAAGGGAAATTACAGGGTGACGGCCAGAATCGTGTGAGTATGACAAAGAATAAACGGACCCCAAGTGCGAAGGCATTATCTGAAAACGCGCGCTTAAAGAAAGAAAATGAGCGGCTACGGCAAGAGAATGATCTGCTAAAAAAGTGGCAACGGTATCTTGCGGAACGGCATCAGAACGATTTGGATTCATCCAAAGATACCGAGAACTAGGTGTGGTGAAGCTATGTCGCTGGCTGGAGGTATCCCCCAATGGTTTTTATGCCTGGGCAAAGCGGGAAGCCTCGCAGCGATACCATAAAGACCAGACGCTATTGAAGCGAATTGCCCAGATATTTCACTGGAGTGGTGGTCGTTACGGGAGCCCAAGAGTGTACCGTGTGCTGCAGTCAGAGGGTATCCGGGTCAGCAGGAAGCGAGTGGAAAGGCTGATGCGGGAGGCAGGCCTACGAGGCAGGGTCACGCGTGTTACCCGTCGCCAGCCGGGCTTAAAGCGGTTCAAAGCACAAGGCCGGAATATCTTGCGACAGGTCACTGCACCGACAGGTATTGATCAGGTCTGGGTTGGTGATGTTACCTATCTGAAGCTGAATGGGCGTTGGCAATATCTCGCAACGGTGATGGATTATTACTCAAGGCGGATACTCGGATGGTCTCTGTCTGAAACGAGGACGACCGCATTAACCGAATCAGCGATGGGGTATGCATTAAGAAAGCGAAAACCCAAGCCGGGGCTAATCTTCCATACGGACCGTGGTATCGAATATATGGGTGGTGAATTTCAAAAATTATTACGAACTCATGCGATTCGGCACAGTGTAAACCGTCCTGGGAAGTGTACCGATAATGCAAGGATGGAATCATTTTTCCACAGCTTAAAGGCGGAACTGATACGAGGTTCTATATTTGTGAGCTTGAAAGATCTGCGGCAGGCCTTATCGACTTACATCAATAAATTCTACAATGTGGTCAGGTTGCACTCGGGATTGGGTTACATCTCACCGGTAAAATATGAGCTCCGTTCAACTACATGAAATGGGTATCCATTTTATCGGGGGAAGATCATTCGCTTTGCTCACTGGGATCTCAAAAACTATGCTTTTTTGGGCCCTTAGCACGGCGTTAAGGCAAAAAAGGGATCGCTAGATGTCAAATGTTACGGGAAGTGGAAGTCTTCGAGCTGGGCCGGCTAAGGTAGAAATGAAACTCAGGCAGCGAAGCGCCTTTGCTGTGCAGCACATGATGGCCGCCGCTAGTTTTTCACGCATGTGTGGTGAAATTGAAATTGCCAACAAAGGCCAGCCGCTGGGTAACTTCTTTGATGCGCAGATAGGCGCTGTCTCAGCAACCGTGATGCTTGCAACTGCATCTCTCGAGTCCAACGTCAACGAATACCTATGTGAGCCCGAGCAGGTATTCTCAAACCTGTCCGGAGAATCTCCTCATACGCTTGTTCGTCTTCTTGAACAGAAATCGATTCTTGAAAAATATCAAGCAGTATTGTCGTTCCGAGGGGTTCCAGAATATCCTCCCGGTGAACCACCATATCAAGATGTTGATGCGCTTATTAAGCTGCGTAACGCATTGGTACATTTTAAACCAGAGTGGCACGATGAACAGGAATTGCACCGCAAGATAGAAGGCCGATTGAAAGGTCGGTTTGATATTAATCCTGCTATCGGAGAAAACGGTGTGTTTTTCCCTCAGCAGTGCATGAGTTACGGGTGTTCCATGTGGGCTGTAAACACTTCTCTGGCGTTTATGGAAAATTTTAGTGAACGCTCAAACCTACCGTATCGTTTTGAAAAGTTTGCTTCACGCATTAATCCCGAGATTGAGTAATGGCCTTAACCAGAAGCTCCACTGGACAAAATCCTCGCTGTGTTCGAATAAAGAGGTCGTAACGAATATTTTTTAACCATTTCCACCACTAGTCTGATCAAAATATATTCACTCCGACCCCTTTGGTCACATATTCACTCCGACCCCTTTGGTCATCATCCAGATTGGCTTTGCTACCCTTGTGAAGGGTAAGCCACTGTTCCCCAGGTCTTTACCTAATATCTGTTCGTCAGATGGGCGCTGGCATGGCGGAGTTGCGCTATCAAGTACACAAAAGCAACGCGGCTTAATGTAGGTACAGAAATGACAGCTATGAAATCACTGCTCACCGCATTACTTGCACTTTTTTCCCTGCAAGGATACTCATCAGAGTGGAAGGAGAGTCCGAAAGTCGGGGAGCTATTCAAGCGTGCAGGCGTGACGGGAACCTTCGTACTCTATGATGTCGATGCGGGGCGATTTGTAGGGCACAACCAAGCTCGCTCCAAGGTGCGTTTCATTCCCGCTTCCACCTTCAAAATTCCGAACAGTTTGATTGGTCTTGCCGTCGAAGCGGTACAGGATGTTGATGATATCCTGCCTTACGGTGGTCAGCCTCAGTCATTTGCCGTCTGGGAAAAAGACATGGGGCTACGTGAGGCTATCACGCTCTCCAATGTTCCGATCTATCAGGAGCTTGCCCGTCGCATTGGCTTGGAGCGAATGCGCGAGAACGTCTTAAAGCTTGGCTATGGAAATGGACGTATAGGCGCAACCGTCGATACGTTCTGGCTTGGAGGGCCGCTCAAGATTAGCGCGATCGAACAGGCCCGATTTCTGGCGAGGCTGGCTCAGGGACAGCTACCACTACCCCGAGATGTTCAGGCGAGTGTTCGAGAGATCGTTCTTCTGGAGCAAGGAGACAATTGGCGATTGTATGGGAAAACAGGTTGGGAGAATGCGCCAAATTCAGGCATCGGCTGGTGGGTCGGCTGGGTTAAAAAAGATGATCATGTGTATGCCTTCGCTTTGAATATCGATATTCAGAAGGCAGCCGACGCGGGTAAACGCATTGAGATCGGCAAGGCGAGCCTTGCAGCGCTGGGGGTGCTGTGAGAGATCATGGGCCTAACAAGGCAGTCAATCCGGCCTCATTTTTTCGCTGCGCTCACTACAAATGAATTAAACGGGTCGTAACGATTATTTTTAAACCATTTTCACCGCTAGGCTAATCAAAATTTATTCACTCCAACCTCTTTGGTCTCAAGCGTTATACAAAACGTTCGCCTTGACGTACGTACTTAAAGACGTACAATTTCTTAAAAGTTAAACACGCAAGAGGTGTGTCATGACCGGAATCACTGCAACTGAGGCGCGTAGCAACCTTTACCGGTTGATTGATGAAACAGCTGAGTCTCATAAACCAATCGTCATCATGGGTAAGCGGAACAAAGCCGTGCTGGTTTCCGAGGAAGACTGGTCGGCCATTCAGGAAACACTTTACCTGCTCTCCGTTCCCGGTATGCGAGAGTCTATTCGTGAGGGGATGGAGACCCCCGTGGATGAATGCGATGAGGAGTTGGACTGGTTGCATGGAAGTTGGTTTACATCAAGCAAGCCCAGAAAGATGCAAAGAAGTTGGCCTCCAGCGGCCTCAAGCCAAAAGCCCAAGAACTATTGGAGCTGATCGCGGAAGATCCATACCGCAAGCCACCACCGTTTGAAAAACTCATTGGCGACCTTGTAGGGGCCTATTCACGCCGTATCAATATTCAGCATCGCCTGGTTTACCAAGTGCTCGAGGACGAGCGAGTGGTGAAAGTTCTCAGGCTCTGGAGCCACTACGGATAATGCATAACCGGCCGCTGTTGCCGAACTATTTTTTCACCGCTTCGCAGCTCCAAAATCGCGTTAAAGGGATCGTAACGATTATTTTTTAACCATTTTCACCGCTAGGCAGATCAAAATTTATTCACTCCGACCTCTTTGGTCAGGCAGACGGTGGTTGATCTGCGTCTTTATTGCCGCTCATGCCCGTGGCCGGCAGCAGGTCTTCGAGAAAGAATGCCGCCAGTTCCGAGCGACCGGACAGACCGGCTTTGGCGTAAATCGACATGGACTGTACCCGCGCGGTCTTTTCTGCGGTATCCCGTATTTCTGCGATTTCCTTGAGGCTCATGCCCTTGAGCAGAAGGAAGGCCACCTCCCTTTCCGCCGGTGTGAGGTGCCAGGCGGTCAGTTGCTGGTCGATGGCCTCCGAGAGTCCGTCCAGATAGGTTTTCGAGCGATTGCGCCATTCTTCCGATTCCTGTTTCAGGCCGGCGGAAATTTCTCGCTCGTGGTGAAGGTGCTTTTTCAGCCGGAACATATCCTTCAGCACGTAAAAGACACCGCACAGACCCAGCAGTCCTGCTGCGCCCTCCGCGAGGAGGTGCCAGAGCGCGACCCCCTCGCCGGAGTCTGTGACCAGATCAAAGGCAATGATGGCCGTGATCAGCAGCAGGGTGATAAGCAGTATGGCGCGGTCCCGGGAGGTCATGATGCTTTTCTAGTCGTCGTCATGGTCATGGTCATGATCATCGTCGGATTCATGCTCGTCTTCATCCTCCGCCTCCCCCAAGTGCAGTGACGAACCGAGCAGGTTCAGCTCCCGGGTATCGCTGTTGAAATTCTGCAGCAGGTAACCGGCAAATGCGGTGGTCAGGACCAGAAAAAATACCCCACTGATGCGGCGGGCCTGAACCGGCACGCTGTGGTCGGGTACGTGCTGTTTTTCGCCGTTCACCATGCTTTTCCAGATGGGGTCACGGTGCTTCGAAGTATGGAGGACTATTCCGGCCAGGTGAAGCAGAACAATCACGAGAAAGCCGTTGGCGAGCAGTTCGTGAACTTCTTCCAGGTCTTCTCCCGCCAGCCCGGACGCCATCAGGTAGCCGGTGATGCCGAGACCCACGGCGCAGGCCATCATGGCGACAGCGGCCCAGCTGGAGGCGGGGTTGTGACCACTCCAGAGCTTGTGATCCCTTGATAACAGGCCCTTGAAGTAACCGGCGAGTTTCCGGGGGTGCAGGGGAAAGTCCGAGAAGCGGGCGTGAGTGGTGCCGATGACGCCCCAGACCAGTCGCCAGGCAACCAGGAAGGACAGAGTCAGCCCCGCGAGCATGTGGTAGGAAAACACCAGGGACTCGTCGTCGACGGTATTACTAATGGTAAAGGCCACCACAAAGAGCGTGGCAAAAAGCCAGTGAAACACCCGGGTGGGCAGATCGTAGACACGTTTAGCTTTCATAGCGGACTCCTCAAATTACCGGCCAAAGTGCCGGATTGATCAAAAGTAATGTCCGGAGAATAGGGCGACGACCGTCGGGGGGCATTGTGCAAATGACCTAGAGGGGCTGAAAGGGCGGCAAAAGCCCGGGTAGGTCCTATGTCCTAAGGCGCTTCTATCTGTTTGATATTAAATAGATAGTTAGACCGGGTCCCAGGAGGGGTAATGGAGCTGCTATTTGCTGTCTATTTAGGCGTTAACGTCAGATGCCAGTGGTGTGGGCCCGGCAAAAACGGGCTGGCATTGCCTTCCACCCAGTCCCGGTGGCCCAGTGCGTAATAGCTGGACAGCGGGTGACCACTCTGGCCGGCGGCCATATGGAAAATCCCGTTTTCTTCGTGGCCCGGGGCCACCACCATCCTTTCCGAGGCACCCACATCGGGTTTCTGCACGTGGGGCATATAGGTATCGCCGTCCATGGGTTGGCCGGGCATGTTGAGCAGGCTGCCCAGCAGGGGAATGGCGCCGCTCAACGGGTGACAGATGGCGAGGGTATTGGCCTCGCCCCAGGTCTGTTCGCGCAGGGATTTGCCGTTGCGGGTGAGTGTCTGAATTGTTTTGTTGGCCTGTGTCACCAGGAATTCCTGCCAGTGGCGGTAGCCGGCGGGGGTGTGTTCGGCGGGCTGTTTGTTAATCAGCGTCCAGGTGGGGTATTCGAGGTAGATACTGACACGCACGGGATCAAAGAAGTCGATCTCTTTATCCAGTTTCTGCATCACGCGGCCGGTACTGGCACCGATGACGTTTTCCCGAAAGCGTTTGACGATCAGGTAGCCGGTGGAGGTTTTCGAGGCCCGGCCCTGCCAGTTTTCCAGCAGGTCAATCAGGGTGTCGGCGTTGTCGATGGTTGCGTCGCTGTCGCTGTGTTCCCGGGCGAGATTCAACAGCAATTGCTGCCAGCGGCTGAGGAACAGGGCGCGATCATCCAGGGCGATCGCCAGCATATCCTGTTCGCTGAAGTGGTTGCTGTCGTGCAGATTTTTGGCAATCTGTTGCTGGCGGGCACCCAGTGCATAACTGCCGTGGCCGATCTTGTCGAGCATTGTGCCGGAGACCACCCGGGCATTGGCAGTCCAGATACGGCTGTCCGCCGGGTTGATTACCCGGGGGTAGTCGGCAGCACTTAGGTAGCCATCCCAACGGTACTCGCCGGTGGACCAGTCCTGGGGGTATTTCGATGGCTGCCCTTCACCGCTGAATCCCACCCGTTTGGGCAGTCGCCCGGCAATGGTCCAGCCCTGATGGCCGGCGCTGTCCACGACATTGAGGTTTTGTCCCGGAATGCCCGCGCTGGCGGCGATGGTCAGGGCCTCACTGACGGTATCGGCGGTTTCAAGGCGGTGCAGATTGAGGTTGGCACCCTCAACGTCGTGGGCGACCCAGCGCAGGGCTAACAGGCGGTGTTTGTGATCTTCACCGATCACCGGCCCCCAGATAGTGTGTCTGATTTTCAGGGTCTGGTCGGGTTCGCCTTTTACCTTGAGCGTTTCCGTTTCGGTGGTGAATGACCGCCAGCCGTCGGGTGTCAGGTAGGCGTCGCCCGCGTCATTCAGTTGCAGCACAATGCTGTCCTGGTAGTCGCCGTAGGAGTTGGTAAATCCCCAGGCGATATGCTGGTTAGAGCCTACCACCATCACCGGGACGCCGGGCAGGGTGACGCCGGTAACCCGGCGGTTGTCTACGGGCAGATACCAGGAAGCGCGATACCAGATGTTGGGCACCTTCAACCCCAGGTGCATGTCATTGGCCAGCATACCGGCAGAATAGTCGGTGAGTGTGCCACCCACGGACCAGTTGTTGGAGCCCACTGCGACGAAATCATGATAAGCGTCGGGATAGACGGCAGCGGTGGCGCCGATACCGTCCGGCAATTGCAACTGCGCCAGTGGCTGTTTAGGCAGCCAGTCGCTGAAGGCATAGGCCCCGCCCTGTAGGGGCGAGTCCCATTCGCCGCCCTCGGGAACCAGGAAGGCGAACCAGTCTGCGGGCAGAGTATCCCGCAGTACCGCCAGAGAGCGTTCGTACTCGTCCTGTTCCGGTTGCAGGTCGATGTACATGCTGAACAGGGCCAGGAAGGTGTCTTCCTCCTGCCAGGGTTTCGGAGTCGCACGCAGCAGTGCGTATTCAAAGGGTGCCTTGCCCAGTTCGCTCAGTCCCTTGTTGGCCCCTTCGGTGTAGGTCTGCAACAGCGCCCGGTCTTCCGGACCCAGTGCCCTGAATGCTCGCAACGCGCGTTTGCGGAACTGGTGAACGCGCACGGCTTTGTCGTGATTGAGCGCGAGGATGCCGAACAGGTCGGCCAGTTCACCGGCCGCGTTGCGGCGCAGCAGATCCATCTGGAAAAAACGCTCTTGGGCGTGGAGAAAGCCCAGGGCAAAGGCTGTGTCGTTGCGGTTTTCACCGGCAATGGTGGGGATGCCCTGAGCGTCCCGCTCTACCGTGACGGAGCCCTGCAAGTGTTCGCTGGTGACTGTGCCCTCGAGCAGCGGCAGGCTCTCGTGCAGGAACCAGTAACCATAGCTCACGGCGACAAGCATGAAAAGCGTGAGCAGCAGTAGGCCATGAATAAGCCAGCGGGGAAGAAAACGGTGTGCCATGAAGCCTGCCAGGTATTGTTGGTTGTGGTCACATGATAATGAAATCCGACGGCATTATGGAGGCTTATGCCCGGCCAAAACTGCGATGGAACAGGCTGGACCATGGCTGGCGCAGATGATTCTTCAGCGGCGCGAGAAACTGGCCGCTATTCTGGCCCGGGTGTCACGGATTTTAACGACGGCTTTCGTCTTTTCGGGTGATGCCCAAAGGGGCTCTGCTGCTTTTTATGGAAAGCGTCTTATATTAGGAGAGCTTCTCAGGAGCCGCGGTTTGCGACATGCTTCTCTTCAATGATCCACAACTGGCTATACCAGTAATAGGCGCCCGGTTCGTTGCCAACCGGCGCCGTGCAGTTCACCTTTTGGCGACCCGGTGTCCAGCGCGGCAGGGTGACCTCAATCTGATTTTTTCCCGATATGTTCACCGCCAGTTTGGTGCCACTGGCGTTGTAGCAGCCAATGCTAGCCAGATTAAAGTCGGGTGCTATAGTCAGGGTCAGTACGGAAGCTGCTTGTTCCGGCGTTGCGATCATGGCGCCGGCATCGACGCGGATAACGGGCAGTGGCTGGCTTTGCAGTGCGGTGTTGAGCCGTTCCCGCCTGGCCCAGTTGCCCGCCAGTGGAAAGCGGGGAATGACATCCTGGGTTGGGCTGGCGACCGCACCGGATTGCTGGGCGATGGAGTAATAGCCTTTTTGTTTGACCAGGTTCACTAGCTCCGGGTTGTATTCACCGAAGGGGTAAGCGAACAGACGCTGTTCGCCCTGGCTGCGCTGGGGTATCTCACGGTTCAGACGCCGCTCATTTTCGACGATTTCATGATCCATGCGCGCCAGCCATTCACTATGGGTTTCATTCTGGAGATAGCGCACCAGATGGGCGTGGGTCAGGCTGTGGTTGCCGATTTCGGCACCATAGTCAGCGAGTTCCCGAAGCTGATCCCAGCTCATTTGCAGGGTTTGCTGTTCGTCGACGGACTGGGCATTTACAAAAACTGTAAAGGGCCACCCGCGTTTTTTTAGCAAGGGGAAGGCCGTTTGATAGACCGAGATATAGGCATCATCAAAAGTGATGGCAACTGCCTTATCTGCCGTGCCGCCACTATCGAGTTCTGTGAGGAGTTGGCTGAGGGGTTTGACCCGATAGCCATGCTCGTCGATCAATTGCAGGTGGGCTTTGAAGTCGGCTGGACTAATGCTGGTGCTTGTTGGGGTGTCGGTGTCGACATGGTGATACAGCAAAATCACGCCATGGTCTGCGGCCAGAGCCAGTTTGCTAAAGACGAGCAGGCAGAGTGCTGCCAGCCAATTTTTGAGAGTCATCATTTGTCCATCAACTGGTTGTATTGGCGAAGCATGGTTTTTATTTCGTTGACATAGGCCTGACGCCGTTCCGAGTAAAAAATCAGTGAGCCTGCCAAAGCAAAACCGGTTACTGCTCGATCGGCGTTACGCAATGCCTGACGTTTATGTCTCAGTCTTTTGTAGGCAGGGTGGGTGTTCAGGGTATGGAGGTAACTGGTCACCGAGTCGTAGGGACGATTGAAGGCCTTCACTTCATGTGTGGCACCCACGGGCCGGTTTTTGGGGACAAGACCACAACCCTTTGTATAGCACCACTCTCCGAAAAGATTATTGCCCTGCCGGGCGAAACGGGATCGACCCCAGCCGGATTCGGCGGCGGCCTGAACCAGAACCAGGGAAATGGGGATGGTATCGACGCGCAGTAGTAACTGCTCGACGAGTTCATTGGGTGCTGACGCTTTGTCATCGAGACCGTATCGATCCGCAATGTGGTTTAGCGACCGCTGTTTGATCCAGCCGGGTTGTTTGTCCTTATCCAGTTCAGCTTTTAGTTCAAGCAGCCAGTCGCGATCATCCAGAACAGCCTGGTTGGCAGTCTTGGCCAGGGGCTCCAGAAACCCAAAAAAACGGGTTTTCAGCTCGGAAATATCGTTAATGATGCTGAAATCGGGAAGTTTTGCCGACTCTACCCGGCTGGCGTTTAGCCACCACATCAGGGCGAAAAGCAGCGCCGAGCCCAAAGCCAGTATGTATCTTTGTTGATGTGTTCGTACAAGTGAGAGTGGTTTCATGGCGACTTTAATTCAAAACTCCAGATGGCTTGAGCCTCTCCTTGTTACGCGGTTGTTCGAACCAGTTTGGTGTTTGTCTGGTAATCATGCAAGGCCAATACCCCGGGATTCTCTGCGGCACAAAGCCGCCGGAGATGCATTTCAGGTGCAAGTCTCACGTATACTGACGCCATGAGAATACTTGTCTCTCTCTTGTCGGTTTTTCTGTTTATGCCTCTGGTCGCACAGGCCGATCATGAGTGTGTGGTGTTGCTGCATGGCTTGGTGCGGACAGCCGACTCAATGGATGAGCTGGAGGAAGCCCTGTCGGACAGCGGCTATCACGTGGTGAATATCGGCTATCCGTCCCGGGAGGAAACCATTGATCGTCTGTCGGCGATGGCGGTGGAGGAGGGCATCGCGGGCTGTGACCAAGCGTCAGTGGAAACGATTCATTTTGTCACCCACTCGCTGGGGGGCATTCTGGTTCGCTACTACCTGGCCGATAACAGCATTGCCAGGCTAGGTCGTGTGGTGATGTTGGCGCCGCCGAACCAGGGGAGCGAGGTCGTGGACGAGTGGCATGGCGTGCCGGGTTTCGAGTGGCTGAATGGCCCCGCGGGGCAGCAGTTGGGGACTGGCGAAGGCAGTGTGCCGCGTTCGCTCGGTGCGGTGGATTTCCCCCTCGGGGTTATTGCCGGAACCCGTTCGATTAATCCCATTTTGTCGCAGAGTCTGCCCAATCCCGATGATGGCAAGGTGAGTGTTGAAAACACCCGGGTCGCGGGGATGACGGATTTTATCGAGATGCCCTACACGCACACCTTTATGATGGGTGCGGAGCCGGTGATAAGGCAGGTGCAACACTTTCTGCGGAGCGGCAGGTTCTCCCACAACTCCGATTTGCCCTAGAGGCGCTTGCCAAGAGTGACCACTCACAGTGTTTTAAAAACCCGCTCCGCCGCGTCCAGGGTAAATTTCAGATCCTCGTTGCTGTGGGCCGTTGACATAAATCCTGCTTCATAGGCTGCCGGAGCCAGATAAATGCCGGCATCCAGCATGCCGTGGAAGAATTTGCCAAAGCGCACGGTGTCGCAGGCCATGACCTGCTGATAGTTGGTGACGGCTTTTTCTTCGGTGAAGAATACCCCGAACATGCTGCCCACATGGTTGGTGGTCATGGGAATGCCGGCAGCATCGGCACGGGCTTGCAGGCCTTCGACCAATTGTGTGGTTTTGGCAAAGAGTTCATCGTGAAAGCCGGGTCGGGTCATCAAGGCCAATGTCGCCAGCCCGGCGGCCATGGCCACGGGATTGCCGGACAGGGTGCCGGCCTGATAGACGGGCCCCAGCGGAGCGATCTGTTCCATGACTTTGCGCTTGCCGCCAAAGGCACCCACCGGCATGCCGCCGCCGATGACTTTACCCAGGGTGATCAGGTCGGCATCTATATTGTAACGGCCCACTGCACAGCGGGGATCCACCCGGAAACCGGTCATCACTTCATCAATAATCAGTAATGCCCCGTGCTCGGTGCACTGACTGCGCAGGCTTTCGAGAAAGCCGGATGCGGGAGGAATACAGCTCATGTTGCCGGTGACGGGCTCCAGAATGACGCAGGCCACCTGGTCGCCAATTTCAGCAAACGCCTGTTCTACCCCGGCGATGTCATTGTAGGTCAGCGTGACGGTGTGATCCGCCAGCGCCGCGGGCACCCCCGGTGAGCTGGGTACCCCCAGGGTTAATGCCCCGGAACCGGCTTTCACCAGTAGCGAGTCCGAATGACCGTGGTAACAACCCTCGAACTTGATGATTTTGTCGCGACCGGTAAAGCCCCGCGCCAGACGAATCGCACTCATGGTGGCCTCAGTGCCGGAATTGACCATACGCACCATGTCCAGCCCCGGCACCCGCTCGCAGAGTTCATCTGCCAGTTCAATTTCCAGTGCCGTGGGTGCACCAAAGGTCATGCCTTTTTTCAGTTGTTCACTGACAGCGGCGATGACATCGGGGTGATTGTGCCCGGCGATCATCGGTCCCCAGGAAAGGACATAGTCGATATAGCGTTTGCCATCCACATCGAAAAGGTGTGAGCCCGCGGCGTGATCAAAAAACACCGGGGTGCCGCCAACGGCTTTGAATGCGCGAACGGGTGAATTGACGCCACCGGGGATGTGGCGCTGGGCTGCTGTAAATAGTTGCTCTGATCGTTGCATGGTTTTAAGCTATTTTCGTTGATAAATAAAAGAAAGTTATTATCCTTGATTGGGCATGAAGACGCTATGCCACGACGGAGGTGCGATGAACAGGGCGGAGCCAGCTTGGCAACTGATCCTTGACTATTGGTTTGGTACAGAGCCTGACGATGCAATTTGCGCCCGTCAACAGTCGCCAATCTGGTGGAGTAAAAACCTTGAGGTGGACGCTGATATTCGCGACCGCTTTGAACCTTTCCTGCAGGTGCTCATTAATGGCGGTAACCGCTACTGGTTGCAATTCGCCGAGAGTCGCCTGTCTGCGATCATTGTTCTCGATCAATTCTCCCGGAATATCTATCGGGACTCGTCAATTGCTTTCAATGCCGACAGGCTGGCGCTGAACTGGAGTCTATCCGGTATTGAAGCCGGTATGGATAAACAGTTGCGACCGATTGAGCGGGTTTTCTTTTACCTGCCCCTGCAGCATGCGGAAAGCCCGGATATTCAGCGCCGCAGTGTGGTGCTGTATCGACATTTGCTGGCCCAGGTGCCCGCGCCACACCGGGAAACGTTTGCCGGGTTTCTGGATTATGCCGAGCGGCATGCGGCCGTCATTGAACAGTTCGGCCGCTTTCCCCATCGCAATGAGGTGCTCGGCAGAGCGTCTACCGCTGAGGAACTGGAATATCTCTCGCAGCCTGATAGTGGCTTTTAGCCGGGTGGATTAAAACGGCCTGACTATAACCATCACCACGATACCAATCAGCATTAATACGGGAATTTCGTTAAACCACCGGTAGAACACATGACTGTGGGTGTTCCTGTCATCCCTGAATTGCTTCAGCAGATACAGGCAACTGTAATGGTAGGCGATCAGGAGTAGTACCAGTGCCAACTTTACCTGAAACCAGCCGCTGTTCAGGAAGTAGTTCGGGTAAATGGAAAACAGTGCCATGCCCAGCGCAACGGCGACTATCATCGATGGGTTTGCGATACCCCGGTAAAGTTTGCGCTCCATGATCTTGAAACGTTCGATACTGATCCGATCCTCGGCCATGGCATGGTAGACAAACAGTCTTGGCAGGTAGAACAGCGCGGCAAACCAGCTGACCACAGCGATGATATGAAAGGCTGTAATCCAGCTTTGGCCGCCCAGCAGAAATTCTTTTATCAGTGCCATTCGCTGATCCTTATTGGTAATAGTTGTCGATATCCTGGCGGGTGATGATACCAGTAACCTCGCTCATTAACGGCGCTGCGGTTTGGCTGACATAAACGGCCTGATCATCGTTTTGTTGCATGACCAGCAGGGCTTCTTGCAAGGTGGCGCGGGGGTGTATCGGCAGAATGGGCCATCGTTCCGCAGGAATTTCCTGTAGATCGATAGTGGTATCCGGTTCCAGGGCCAATTGTTCCTCCATATAACGGGCGAGATCTGCGGGTCTCATGATGAGCTTTGGTTCGCCGACATCCTCAATCACAATCCATTGGGGTTTGCTTTTCAAGAGGTCATCAATGCGCTCGAATGGCAGATGACGGGAGTGTGAGATAAAGTCGCGCTTCATCAGGCTGGTGACACCGGCCCGGCTCAGACTCTGGAACCGCGGGGAGCTATAGCCATCGCGACCAATGGAAAAAAGACCGGGCATGCGTGTCAGCATCCGGCAGGTAATCGTCGCGATAACAGTGACCAACATGCTGGGTAAGAGAATATTGGGGTTGTAGGTCAGTTCCAGTACAGCGATAAGCGCAGCAAGGGGTGCGTTCAATACGGCGCCCACCATTGCACCCATACCGATGATGGCATAAAAGCCGGTGGACGATGCCTGATCCGGGTGAAAAAGACTGCCCGCGATGCCCAGTGCTCCGCCGAGGCAGGCACCGATAACAAAATTGGGCCCGATGATACCCCCGGGTAAACCCAGTCCGACCGAGACACTGGACACCAGTATTTTTGCCGCGACAATTCCGATCAGCAGGCCCACTCCCAGCTCGCCCAGCAAGGCTTGCTCGACAGTGTCATAACCGACCCCCTGAATGTGCGGTACCACAGTCGCGACGGCGCCACACAAGATCCCCACACAGAGCATTCTCAGTAGCACCGGACGCTCCCGGAATTTTGTGGTGAAGGAATAGAGCATGAGCATGGCTGCCGCTGCCAGGCCGATGACCAGGCCGCATGCCAGTAGGAAAGGGATTTCCCACAGGCTGCCCATTTCGATAAGGGGAATGGCAAAGGCGGGTTCTGAGCCGAATACGATTCGCGAGACCACGCCGCCACTGACGGCTGCCAGAATGACCGGGATAAACCCGGCAATGGTGTATTCCATTAACACCACTTCCATGGCAAAAATAACCCCCGCCAGCGGTGTGTTAAATGACGCGGCGATGGCCGCTGCTACGCCGCAGGCAGCGAGTATGCGCAGACTGTTGTTCGGCAATTGCAGCCTCTGACCCAGCAGGCTGGAACAGACGGCGCCCAGGTGGGCGGCAGGCCCCTCCCTGCCCACGGAATGGCCGCTCAGTAAAGCAATGGTGGCGCCGCCAAACTGCAGTAGTCCGTTGGCCGCCGGCAATTGCGCCTGATGGTATTGCATCCGGTCGAGAATGTGGCCGACGCCGACGGTATGGTATTCCGTCTTGCAACTGTGCATGATCAGTCCGATCACCAGTGCCCCGACTACGGGCAGGATAAAGCTGGCGGTGCGGCTGAGCATTTCAAAAGATTCACTGCCCTGCGGTAGCAATAGGGCAAGGGGCCACTCAAAAGAGAGTCGGAAAGCGATGGCGATGAGCGCCGTCAGTAGTCCGCTAATGCAGCCCAGCACAGCTAGCTGGGGCAGGGCGTCGGTGTGAGCAAGGCGCGCGCGGAAGGCATCCAGTCGCCGTGAAGGCCAGCGTTTTCCGGGACGACTTTTCTGTTCCTCTATGGAGGTCATCTGCTGCGCTCCGATTGTTGCGGGACAGAGCCCGTTTATTGGCCTGAGGTTTGCGTTATTATAGGTAGCTCAATCCAGGCATAACAGGAACATTTATATCGTGATCAAAGTAGGTATTGTAGGCGGGACCGGTTACACCGGCGTTGAATTGTTGAGATTGCTTGCGGTTCACCCCGATGTGGTGGTGACGGCGATTACTTCCCGTGGTGAGGCCGGGCGGCCCGTGGCCGAGCTGTTTCCAAATCTTCGTGGGCACTTTGACTTGTGCTTTACCGATCCCGCGGCTGGCGATCTCGATCACTGTGATGTGGTCTTTTTCGCCACCCCGCATGGTGTTGCCCAACTGACAGCGCCCGGCTTGCTCAAGAAAGGTGTGCGGGTGATTGACCTGTCAGCAGATTTCCGGATTCGCGATGTGGCCCTTTGGGAGACTTGGTACAAGCAGCCCCATACCGCTCAGGAACTGATGTCCGATGCTGTTTATGGCTTGCCGGAACTGAATCGTGAGGCGATTCGGCACGGTCGTCTGATCGCCTGTCCCGGTTGTTATCCCACCAGTGTTCTGCTTGGTTTTCTGCCCCTGCTGGAACAGGGGCTGGTGGATCAGGGAGACTTGATTGCAAGTTCGGCCTCTGGTGCCAGTGGTGCCGGGCGTCAGGCGAATATTGGAACGTCGCTCGCTGAAACCAGTGATAATTTCAAAGCGTATGCCGTTCCCGGTCACCGGCACTTGCCGGAAATCAGGCAGGGTCTGGAGGACATTGCGGGATCCGGGGTGGGGCTGACTTTTGTGCCGCACCTGCTGCCCATGATCAGGGGTATTCATTCCACGCTCTACGCCAACCTGCTGAATACCGGGGTGGATTTGCAGCGACTCTATGAAGATCGCTTTCGGGATGAACCTTTTGTCGATGTGATGCCGGCCGGTAGCCATCCGGAGACGCGTTCGGTTCGCGGTTCCAATGTTTGCAGGATAAGCGTGTTTCGGCCGGAGAATGGAAACAAGGTGGTGGTGTTGGCGGCCGAGGACAACCTGGTAAAAGGTGCCTCGGGGCAGGCTATCCAGAATATGAATATCATGTTTGGCTTTTCAGAGAAGGCCGGTTTACTGGCGCCTGCATTGCTCCCCTGATGTCCAGAACAGAGCCGGAGCAGTTAATTGTCAGGCCCCACCGGCCAGGCCATCGACGGTTGGAGCTGGTGCTTTGGGTGTTGGCTGTGACTGCCGCCTGTGGTGTTGGTTTTTTACTGGGGGGCGGGTTTTTTGACCGGGCCGTGATCGATAGCAGGGTTTTGGCCAGAGAGCTTAAATCGGTCCGTGAGCAGAATTTGCAGCTGCAGCAGCAGCTGGCAAATGCAGAACTTGGTGCCCAGGTTGATGCGACCTCTCTGGAATCCGTCAGAAAACTGGTGACCTCTTTGCAGCAAAAGTTGGCCGCGAATGAAGAGGAGCTGGGCCTGTATCAAAACCTTTTGCAGGAGAATGATAAGGAGGCGGGCCTGCAAATCGGCAGGCTTGTGCTGAAACCCGGCGGGAAAAACGGGACGGTGGCCTACCGTCTGATTGTCCAGCAAAAAGCGGCCAATCTGAAGCAAATCAAGGTGAATGTTGTTATTCGTGTAGAGGGTCTCAGTGACGGTCAGCCATTCGCTGTAGGGTTTGACACGCTGGATGCTGAGGTCGATACGTTGCCGTTGCAGGCCACGTTCAAGTATTTTCAAGTTCTGGAGGGCAGCATACGGTTGCCTGTTGGTTTCCAGCCATTGACGGTGTTGGTGAGTGTGTGGAAAGACGGTGCCGAAAATACCCGCGTGGAGCGAAGTTTTGATTGGCAGCTGAATGAGGCTTGATGAGGTGGATCATGAGAAAGAAAACAACCCCGGCACCCTTTGCAGCGGGTGCGACAACACTGGTAGCCGGAGGGACTTCCGTAGTAGGCGACATTCATTTCGCCGGAAATCTTGAGGTGGAAGGGCACATTACCGGCAATATCAAGGCTGATGATGGTGCCGATGCGCGGGTTCGTATCCTGCCGCAGGGTCGTGTGGTGGGCGATATTACTGTTCCGGTGGTCGTCATAAATGGCCGCATTGAAGGCAATATCTACTCCAATCATCAGGTAGAGCTGGCGGCGAAGGCGGTAGTGGATGGTAATTTGCACTATTGCTTGATCGAAATTGAGAAAGGCGCTCAAGTCAACGGCAATTTTGTCCATCAAGGCCAGGCTGCATCAGAGTCTGCAGCCCCTTCGGAAGAGAGTGCGCCGGTAGCCGCGGAAGAAGTTGCACTGGATAAAGCCTAATAAGCCACTAGGCAGTAGAGCCACGCTTCATGATAGAATACCTGAGTGGAATGCTTGGGTATTGTTGGTTAATGCATTCCTTACGATTCATTCAGGAGCATGCATGTCAGGTATTGCAACATTTACACCGATGCCGTTATACATTTCGGACAACGCGTCCGAAAAGGTGAAAGCGCTTGTCGAAGAAGAGGGAAATCCTGATCTCAAGTTGCGGGTATTTGTCACTGGTGGTGGCTGCTCGGGGTTTCAGTACGGGTTTAGTTTTGATGAAGTTACTGCGGAAGACGATACCCTGGTCAGCAAGGATGGCGTGGCTGTGGTTGTGGATCCGCTCAGTTTTCAGTATCTGTCGGGCTCAACTGTTGACTATGAAGAGGGTTTGCAGGGTTCGCGCTTTACGATAACCAACCCCAATGCCACTACCACCTGTGGGTGTGGTTCCTCATTTTCTGTATAGTCGGTTCGGATTAGGGTGTTTAAAATATACGCCTATAAAAATATTGCTGTGCCGGGCCGCATTTCCGTGCTTGTTGTACCGTTACACTTCTTCTCGTCAACCTCATTTGAAGGAAGACATAAGTCAAAGACTGTGTGACTTGCAGCAGCTAAAACCTGTTGTCAGCTTGCTCAGGCGGGATGAATAGCGCCTAAAACGGAGGCTGCTGAAGCTCCGGTTACGGTAGGCTCATTCCCCGGTTTACCGGCAAGGGTTTGCTGAGCAAGCCAGGCAAAGGCCATCGCTTCCACCCATCCTGGCAATATCCCCAATGCCTCTGTAGTGCTTACCTGTATCGGATCCAGCAGCGCACTGATGCGGCTGACAAGGGCGCCGTTATAGGCGCCACCACCACAAAGGTAGGCCTCTGTGATTGGTCTGTGAGATTTTCTGATACTTGTGCTGATGGTCTGTGCCGTAAATTCGAGCAGCGTGGCTTGTAGGTCAGCCGGCTCTATTGAATCCCCGAAGCTAACCAATTGTTGTGATAGCCACTCGGGGTTAAACAGCTCTCTACCGGTGCTCTTGGGAGCTTTTTTGAATAGGTAGGGTGTTTTTAAAAACTGTTCCAGTAAAGTCGGGATGACTTGACCCTCACTGGCCCACTGGCCGTTGTCATCGTAGGCTTCGCCGAGAGATTGCAAAATCCAGCTATCCATCAGCCCGTTGCCGGGGCCGGTGTCGTAACCCAGTGGGCTGGACACGCCATCGCCGAATAGCAATGTGATATTGGCAATCCCGCCAATATTGATAATTGCTCTCAGTGTTCCGGGTTTCTCAAATGTCGCACGGTGGAACAGTGGAGTCAGCGGTGCGCCCTGCCCACCAAGTGCAATATCGCGCCGACGAAAGTCAGCAACGGTGGTAATGCCCGTCAGGTGAGCAATGGTATTGGGGTCGCCGATCTGCAGGGTAAATGGGTGCCTGTTGTTGCCATCTCCGGGGGGGGTATGGCGAATAGTTTGGCCGTGGCTGCCTATGGCGATCACTTGGCTGCTGTCAATGCACTCCCTTTGGAGTAGTGTGTTGGCAGCATTGGCAAAACGAAGCCCCAGCTCCCGATCCAGTTGCCCCATACGAGAAATCTCATTAAAGCCGGGGGTGGCCAGTTCGTGAATATCGTTTTTGAGGTCGGCTATATCACAACTGAGCGTAGCCAGAAGGCGGTGTTGTCCGTCTGACAGGTCGGCTAAAGCGGCATCTATGGAGTCGGCGCTGGTGCCTGACATCAGGCCTATGTAAAGTTCTCTGTCAGGCATTTATCGTGCGATCAATCGGCTTGAGATGGATTTTTTTCAGTGAGCAGGGCCACTCTGAAGCTTTGGCGGTTTTTTGCCAGCCGGGTCATTAATGTCTTGGTGGCCCTGACGAACCTGCTTTTTTCTGCCGGGTCAATTGGTTGTGCTTCGGGCAAAGAAACGGTGCGGGGGTTTCGATGAACACCATTGACCAGAAATTCGTAATGCAGGTGTGGTCCGGTTGCATAGCCCGTGGAACCCAAGGTGCCGATGACCTGGCGCTGTTTGACATGTTGGCCCCGCTTCACGGTACGCTTGTCGAGATGCAGGTACTTGGTGGTGTACCCTTGGCCATGCTGAATAAAGACGTAGTTGCCATTGGCTTTGCTGTAGGCAGATGCGATGACCTTGCCCTCACCAGAGGCAAAGATTGGCGTTCCTCGAGGTGCCGCATAATCAACGCCGCGGTGGGCGCGAATGCTTTTGTGGATGGGGTGCATCCTGCGCAGATTGAAATTCGAGCTGATTCTTGTGAAATCCAGTGGTGCGCGTAAAAAGGCTTTACGCATACTCATGCCATCGGGGGTGTAATAGCTCGCTACTCCTTTGCTGTCTTCGTAACGAACCGCCTGGAAGCTCTTGCCCTGGTTGGTGAATTCTGCCACCAGGATATTGCCGGTACCAATTTTTTCACCATCCAGGTATTTTTCTTCATATAGCACTGAAAACTTGTCGCCTTTGCGGATGTCGAGTGCAAAGTCCACATCCCAACCGAAAATATTGGCAATTTCCATGATGGTATTGTGTGGTAAATCGGCCCGTTCGCCAGCCAAAAACAATGAGTCATCGATGGTTGACTCTCGATAGGAGTTTATAACCTCGGGCTGACGCACCACATGCTCGGCACTGAAAGCCGGCCCATCGGTTTCCCGTTGTTCAGTAAAGACGTAGGATTCTAGCCTGGATTTGTTGTAGATCAACTGGCCCAGTGACCCGGACTCATTGAGTCCAAACAGAAGCTCTTCACCTGGACGCATCCTGGTCAATGGTTTGGTCAAGGGGGACGATGACATCAATCGGTAAACGTCTCGAGCGCTCAACGATACCTGTTGAAACATGGTCGACAAATTTGAGCCACTGCGCACAGTGGCGGTCGACCAGGTCAGCGCATCTGCCGGGTCAGAGCTGTTCTCGGGGCTGTCTTTTGCAGGCGTTGTCTCTCTGTTGGCATCAGTGAGCGTAGCCGTTGGTTCGTGAGACAGCCGGTTAGTGCTCTCCTGGAAGGTTAAGTCAATGGCAGCGGCCTGACGATTGGCTTCGACCTCTTCGCTGGGCAATACAGACAAGCCGATGAATATGGCCGCAGCCAATGAACCGAGTATTACCAAATGGTGACGGGAGTGTTTTGCCGCTAGCAGCTGACGTCCGATTGTTTCGTTTTTGGTGCTTGATGTGAATCTGGCTTGGCTCATGATAATTCAATAATCGTCTGAGGTTATTGGTTTAAGGCATCAATATATAACAGAAAGTCCGTCAGTCCCACCTTCGCCAACTGGTTTTATCTGCCTCGATACTTGTTTTTGTGAACGGATAAGGTAATGTTTGCCCCCCTTCAAAAGCATCTATTTGGGATTGGCAGCATGTCTGAAAATGCCCTGAATTTAATCGCAGAGTTGCAGTCCAGAGGGCTGGTCGCCCAGATGACAGGTGATGGCGCGCTTGTTGAGCACCTGGCTGACAGGTCCCGTGCTGTCTATTGTGGCTTTGACCCAACCGCTGACAGCCTTCATATAGGGAGTTTGGTGCCGCTATTGGCCCTGCGTAGGTTTCAGCTTGCCGGACACAGGCCCATAGCACTTGTGGGCGGCGCCACCGGTCTGATCGGGGACCCGAGTTTCAAATCCCAGGAGCGCAAACTTAACACTGCTGATGTGGTCGAGGGATGGGTTGAGTCTATAAAAAATCAGGTCTCGCGTTTCATTGATTTTGATAAAGGCCATTGTGCTGCAGAGGTCGTGAATAATCTGGACTGGATAGGTTCGATGAATTTGCTGACGTTTCTACGTGACGTTGGCAAGCACTTTTCAGTCAACAATATGGTGAATAAGGAGTCGGTCAAGCAACGGCTCGGCCGGGAAGGTGAGGGTATCTCCTTTACCGAGTTCACCTATATGTTGCTGCAGTCCTACGATTTTGCCGAATTGAATCGGCGTTATAACTGTACGGTACAGTTGGGAGGCTCTGATCAGTGGGGCAATATCACTGGCGGCATCGACCTCACCCGGCGACTGAACGGCGAGCAGGTTTACGGCATGACGCTGCCACTGGTGACAAAGTCAGACGGTACAAAGTTTGGTAAAACAGAAACAGGTACTATCTGGTTGGATCCGGCTAAAACATCGCCCTATGCTTTTTATCAGTTCTGGATAAATACAGCCGATGCGGATGTCTACAAATTCCTGCGTTACTTTACTTTCCTGCCTTCGAGCGATATTGAGGAAATAGAGAGGGTTGATCAGGAGTCAGGGGGAAGGAAGTCCGCGCAGGGCCTGCTTGCCCGGGAGCTGACCGAGCTGGTTCACGGGCGTGAAGGTGTAGCGGCCGCTGAACGGATAACGCGGGCGCTTTTCACAGATGGCCTGGGCGAGCTTTCTGAGAGTGATCTTGAGCAGTTAAAGCAGGATGGCATGCCAGCCAGTAACTTGAGTACTGCAGATGTACACAGTAAGCCGTTGACCGGGTTGTTGGTAGACTGCGGGCTGGCCAAGGCTGGAAGAGAAGTTAAAGATGCACTGAGTCGATCGGCGGTGTGGGTTAACGGTATTGCCAAAGATGAGGCTGACAATCTTTTGGCCAGTCATTCTTTTGCGCCTGATCATGCATTATTTGGTCGCTTCTTTATCGTCAAGCTGGGCAAGAAAAAATACCATCTGCTTGAATTGGTTTAGAAATATTTCCCCTGACATAAACATCGATAGCCTTTCTATGTGTTCGGGTTGCCTGGGTGATTTTGGCAAAGAATAAAAAAAGTTTATAAAGGCGTTGACGGGTAGAAATAAATCGCTAGAATGCGCGCCTCGGTTCAGGGTGAAGCCCGGGATTTGAGAGTTCAACGGCTAACAAGTTTTTTGAAGAAAGCCGTTGACAACAAGGTTTAAAGCGCTAGAATGCGCGTCCGCTTCGGGTAACACGGAAGCGGAGTTAACTGGCAAGGCAGGCATGAATTTGCCAAGCAAGATTAAATGCTTAAACCAGTTGACATTAAGGCGGCGATGATTAGAATACGCAGCCCGCTCAAAGCACAGAGCAACCGTTCTTTAACAATAGATCAGATAATGCGTGTGGGTGCTTGCTGAGACGATTCGAGTGATAACGAATCATCAAATGCAAGTAACTCATCAATTCATACGATTTGGTAAGCCAAAGTGTTTGAGCCAAGTTTTTGAGTAGTATCGCGGGTTTTCGTGAAACTGCTCCCTCTTATCGAAAGGTAGAGGTTAAAGATTAAACTGAAGAGTTTGATCATGGCTCAGATTGAACGCTGGCGGCAGGCCTAACACATGCAAGTCGAGCGCGAAAGTTTCTTCGGAAGCGAGTAGAGCGGCGGACGGGTGAGTAACGCGTAGGAATCTACCCAGTAGTGGGGGACAACTCGGGGAAACTCGAGCTAATACCGCATACGCCCTAAGGGGGAAAGCAGGGGATCTTCGGACCTTGCGCTATCGGATGAGCCTGCGTCGGATTAGCTTGTTGGTGAGGTAATGGCTCACCAAGGCGACGATCCGTAGCTGGTCTGAGAGGATGATCAGCCACACTGGGACTGAGACACGGCCCAGACTCCTACGGGAGGCAGCAGTGGGGAATATTGGACAATGGGGGAAACCCTGATCCAGCCATGCCGCGTGTGTGAAGAAGGCTCTAGGGTTGTAAAGCACTTTCAGTAGGGAGGAAAAGTTGATAGCTAATAACTGTCAGCCCTGACGTTACCTACAGAAGAAGCACCGGCAAACTCCGTGCCAGCAGCCGCGGTAATACGGAGGGTGCGAGCGTTAATCGGAATTACTGGGCGTAAAGCGCGCGTAGGCGGTTTGATAAGCTGGATGTGAAAGCCCCGGGCTCAACCTGGGAACTGCATCCAGAACTGTCTGACTAGAGTACAGTAGAGGTGAGTGGAATTTCCTGTGTAGCGGTGAAATGCGTAGATATAGGAAGGAACATCAGTGGCGAAGGCGGCTCACTGGACTGATACTGACGCTGAGGTGCGAAAGCGTGGGGAGCAAACAGGATTAGATACCCTGGTAGTCCACGCCGTAAACGATGTCTACTAGCCGTTGGGGTCCTTGAGACTTTAGTGGCGCAGCTAACGCAATAAGTAGACCGCCTGGGGAGTACGGCCGCAAGGTTAAAACTCAAATGAATTGACGGGGGCCCGCACAAGCGGTGGAGCATGTGGTTTAATTCGATG
>Ga0098054_1000263_pt1 | contig 43681 bp, 44 predicted proteins | sample 16_taG_FD_75048 | JGI IMG/M metagenome (GOLD analysis project Ga0098054, IMG submission 75048) | Marine viral communities from the Subarctic Pacific Ocean - 16_ETSP_OMZ_AT15313 metaG | ecosystem: Environmental > Aquatic > Marine > Oceanic | place: Pacific Ocean | collected 2015-01-18
ACCGATGACCATGATACCATATTTTGTCCAGAAATCTAAGCTCTGCTGGAACGAAGATATGACCGCAACACTTGCGCCCGTTGTGCCTTTAAGCCAATTCAGAAAGGTTTCGTAAGTGTTCATTTTCAGGGGTTCCCGCTCAAAGATCAATCAAGGGTTACAGTCCCATCATCGTGAGTAGTAGTCGAGGGCTTGTAAGCCACAAAGGATTGCAACTCTGCTTGCGACATGAGGACACCTTCAACTTTCTCAGCAGGAAGGCGGGGCAAGATGAAATGGACAAGTTCGTCAGACTGCTCGAGCAATGCACCTGCGCTAGTTCCAAGCTCTGCAAGGACGCTAACTGCGTTGTCGCGTTGCTTGGTGATGAGGTCGTTGCGTTGACGGATCTGCTCAGGTGTGGCGTCATCAGGCAATGCAGGTAGGGGTTTGCCCCAAACTTGCAGGAATCCTGATACCCACAAACGGAGCATCTGATTAGTGATTTCAACGGGTAAGTTCTGAAGACGCAGAACTGGACTTGGTTTGATGGGTGCTACTGTAGTGGGCATAGTTTTGGTTGGTTAAGAAATTGCAAGGTATCCTCCATCGTTCCAGACTTGGCCAGTGACGAAGGGGTTAGATGTTGGTAAGCTGGGCATATAAAGACCATAGCTTCCATATAGGCTCAGACCTGCATTTCCAGCATAGATTTCCATCGTTCCGCCCGAAGAGTAAATATAATCGGATGCGCTGGAATCGAAGTAAACATATTGCCCTTGGAAATCAGCACCGAACGGAGCTTTTATTGCGCCGCCAGTAATTTCGATCATCGAACTCGATTCATGGATCTGAAGATACTGCGAGCTGTCCAAGTAAATGTCATTGCCTTCCATGAGGAGGCTGTTGCCAGTAATAGTAACGTCATTGGAAAACGTCTTGGCTCCACTAATAGTTTGAGTGCCGCTTAGGTTTACGTAGTTGGCATCCAAGTCCAAGGCAGTCCGCATCGCTGCAACTGTGGATGCTTGCATGAAGGTATCGACTGCTGAGCTTACTGTTAAATCAGGCATGATTTTGGAAGGTTAAGGGCGAATGTAAAAGGATGTGCCATCAGGACGGTTATACGCGGATGCGCCGTCAGGACGGAAGTAATTCAGAATAGAGGCGAGATAATCACTCACTACTTGCCGCTTGCGGAGACCTAACCCCAAGCCTAAAGATGGTGGGACAGGGGGCATAGGATCAAGAAGAGGAGTTGACGGCAAAAACCTTGCCTGACGCGAGGGTAAAACTTTTTATCTGGCCGGGGAGAAAGACTCCCGCAGGTATAGTGTCCCCAACAATGGAGTCTCCCGTAAGCTCTGGGAAGTCGATAGCGGAAAAGACCGCTGCATCAATAACCAAAATCCCACAAAACTCTCCCGTAGTCGCGGTAGTAGTGTTGCGATAGACTCCGCCGCTTTGGGCAAAAGATTGTTTGTCAATTTGTTCCATAACTCAGTGCATTCTAAACAAATAAAGTATGTCTGCCGTAATCGAAAAGTCGAGTATCTATTAACGCAAAAAGCCGAGAGCACTGGCGTGCAGTGCCCCCGACTCTGTAATGTGCGTAGAATTGCAGATCAATCAGCGGCAAGGCCGCCAGTGTCAAGGGCTGTAATAAGATTAGCGAACGTAATCGTTTTTACTTGGCCCGAAGAAACATCATAGACCTGAATAAGATCATCGGTTGCAATATCGGTTGCTGCCATTGCTGGCACGATAGGGAGGTCTCCATTAGTAGGCATGATATTAAAAGGATGTGCGGAGGTTCCCGAAATACGTTTCGGAAACCTCCGCGAGTTGATTACATCTCAGCGATGGTGTTGGTATTACGCTTAAAGATAATAGCGTAGCCAAACTCAGTGCGGAGAGGCTTAGTAGCCGAGGCGAGCACACCACGGAAGTAGCCGATAGTCCCATCAGGGTTGGTCACTTCGTCGAGGATGTTACGCCAAGTATACTTGCCGTTGTATTGAAGCGGGTCGAACTTGAGTCCGTTACTTCCACTGACAGGGTTTGGAACCTGACACTCCATAACCTTCGGGTGAAGGATATACATGGCCTCAAACTCGGCAGTCTCGTAAGAGCTGTTCGGGCTGATGATGCCACTGGAGGCGGAGTAAGGATACACACGCTCAAGAGCATCAGTGCTGGCGTTGAAGCTGTAGCGAGGAGCAAGGTCATCAATCAAGTGGTAGAAACCTTGATAGGAACGCTCGATGCCCAGAGGCGCAAGCAGTTCATTAACCTTACCACTGTCGCGGTAGTCGTCACGGACACCGGGCTCTTTGAGCAGGGTGTGCGAGGCTTCGGAGCTCATCACAGCAGCAAGAACGGGACGGGCATTTTCCCGACCATAAGCGTCTTGACCGCCACCATTACGAACGATCTTGTAGTAAACCGAACGCATCACCTCAGACGAGATGTTGGCGTCGATGTCACAAGTGTTGTCGTTGTTGACGTCAACGTCGCCGATCTTGGTAGTGGATGCATTAGCACCAGCAGCAGCGAAGGTCTGTTTGGACTCATCGGCTCCACTGGTGATAGTGGTTGCAGAGCTCTTACAGAGAACGAAGTTGCCGCATACGCGGTCATACTCGTCGCGGTTGCGCTCTTCCCAAGTGTAGCGAGTGGACTCAGCCATTGCGTCGATGATGGCTTTAAGTTGCTCGTTGCGGTAAGCGGCGTAACGGAGGTCTTCCACGTCGATGCGAGGAGATTCCACAGTAGCACGCTTCAGCGAGTATTGCTTCATCATCCGAGCAAACTGGATGTAAGACTTGTTCGGCACGTTCATGGTATCCTGCGAACCAGCGATAAGCTGATCGAGGGAGTTCGTGTCGGTGACAGTGGAGGCCGCGGGGTGCGAACCAGCAATGTCAGCCCAAGTCACACCAAGAGTGCTGCCATTAGCGGCAGTGGTGGGAAGCGCACGCTCGTAAATCATCGTGCCGAGGGTGTAGCCCATACCTTCAGGGAAGGCGGACTTCTTGATCAGGTCGATCCAAGGAGTAACGTGCACAGTGCGTCTGTGCATCTCCTTGTTGAGGCGATTGGCCTCTTGAGTAAGAACAGTATCAATGACAGTGGTAGACCCGTCATTGTTTACTGCATGAGTTTGTCCTGCTTGAACAGCCATAATAAAAAGGAGTTTAGTTGTAAGTAGAAAAGGTGATCCAGTATTGGAGACACCAGCGATGGGGGTGAGGAGTCAGAGGTAGTAGCACACTCAGTTAAACTTCTCGGCAACTTCATCTACATAGAACGCTTTTGGCAGTGCTCAAAGAACAATGACAGGCAGCGAGCTGCCCAAGATTCAGTATTAGGATACAGGAGTATTACAATAACCATACGTAATCCGTCAACCCTAAAAGAAAAAACTCCACTTCCCGATTAAGAAAAGTGGAGTCTTGTATAAACTCTAAGTAGAGTATCGAACGATTAGCTGCCCAAGCGGCGGTTAATTGCATCCAGCATATCTTCATCCTCGTTCGCGTCCGACCCGTCGGAAACCGCAGCCCCACCAGATGGTCCTCCTGCGGCAGGAGATGAACTCTTGTAGGCAGCGAGTTGCTCCAAAAGGGACTCCCGCTCTTGTTCGGCAGCAACAACCCGCTTGGCGAGGTGGGGCAGCAACTTAGCGGAAATAGCATGGTATGAATGCTTGACCGCGTCTAGGGCCGAGGGATCAACACCAGCAACCTCGTCAGCGATTCCTTTAAGGTCGAGTCCTTCCATCTCAGAAAGGAACGGGAGTTTCTCCCCGACTTTGGTGGCGACCTGCGTAGCTGCTTGGCGTCGCTCGGCAGCACGCTCCACAAGAGAAGCCTTCTCTTGCTCCTCCTCCAGAGCTTTAGCTTCAGCAGCCGCAGCCTCCGCGTTTTCCATTATCCGCTGCCTACGCTCCATCACGGAATCCATTACATCAATGACGTCATAGACACGCTTACGCTCCCTATCCCCAATACCAGTAAGCAACTCGCCGAGTCGCTCATCCTGAGCGGCGGCGTCGGGTAGGTTGATCGCATCGGTAATATCCCTCGGGTTCAGGTTATGGCGGTCGGCGAAGGAGTTAATCTCGGATACCAAGTCGTCGATGGGTTTGGCAATCTGCTCTTGGTAAACAACGCTGTTTTCCAAGTCGGAAACTACGAGACGCTTCTCGTAATCCTCTACTTGCTTCTTGAGGTTTGTAACCTCATCACCCGAAGACACGGCTTCCAGCTCCTTCACCCTAGCATCCTTCTCAGAAATTTGCTGCTCCAGCTCAGAGACTCGAGGTTTCAATTCCTTTAACTGTCCTTTAACAGTTTTGAAAGCATAAGCCTGTTCGGGAGTCCATTTGGAGGTATCTGGTTCAACCTCAAGATCAGCAAGAATATCATCAGGAGTAGTATCAGCAAGGAGGTCGTCGGCAATGTCCTTGGTCGGGTCTACGTTACCACCACTTGAATCCTCGGGTTTATCGGGTTTGGCAGCACTACCAGAGGAATCTTCTTCAGCTCGTGGCGCGGGAGCAGATGCCCGTGCCGCAGCCGCTTCCGCTTCGGTGGTGTAGAGTTGATCCCCCTCCGCAGCGGGGAGGGCATCGTCAAGAGCTTCAAGCAAGCCGCGATCATCGGCTGCTTCCATAGTTGCAGTATTGGTGTCTTCAGACATGGTAGGTTATTCTTGGTAAGGTTCGTCAGTAATATGAGCCCATTCAGAAAGCTCAACTGACTCAGTAGTAGTGCGGGTAAGTTCGAGTAGGTCGGACGGAAATTGGTTGTATCCACGTAAACGATTATTCTCTGCTATGGCAGATGGGGCATCGGCGGAAGCTCTCACGTTTGTAGATGCCCGAACTTGTAAAGTCCCCATAGCCTCCAACATCACGGGATCGGTAAGGAGTTCATAGAGTCGGCTGCGCTTCGCGTCAGGCCACTTGGAACGAAACACATACCCGAAAGAAAGGGGAACTCCAGATATTGTCTCGCTGCGGCGACGTTTGAAAAACTGCTTCAACCTGTTAAGCATAAGCAAAACTCTCTAACTCAAAGAGATTTGTCAATTATTTCTGAAATGAATTACAAAGATTTCGCAGCCTTCGCATCAGACAAAGCCAAGTCCTGTCGTGCTTTCATCTCCTTAATTCGCATCTCTTGAGAAGCTTTTTCCTGCGCAATCTGCATCTTGATCTGATGATCCCGATATTTGATTTCTTCAGGAGCAGGTGCTTGCGGAGCTGCCTGTCCTTCAGGGGCCCCTCCCATCTCTGCTTGCTGTTCGGCAGCTTCTCGCTGCATCTTAGCCAGACGTTTCGAGAAGTTGACTATGATCTCCTTACTCTGCTGAAGAAGTTGCTCCGTAGCCTTGTATAGCTGTTGGGCACTCTTATCGTTCACCAACTGAGCATTGTGTTGGGCAACATGGTCATGCAGCACAGACGCTGACTGAAGGGCTTGCATCGGGTCAACTTCGCCGCTTTCAATTCCTGCAACGAGCTGCTGCAACTGAGGAGACTGAGCGCGGATGTGTTCGCTGTGCGGCTCTTCCGAGAGAACGGGAACCTGATCCCCACGCAACAACTGATTGTTCTCCATGAGAGCAATCTTGGTAGCGTTGGTGGTGCGGGGCTCGGGCGCAGCTTTCGCGTAGCGGTCCACGAGGTCATGCCCCACAAGGTGGGACGTAATATCGCGGTTCAAGTTAAGGCGACCAAACTCGTCGGACTCTCCTGCGGTCTGATACAACTCGCGAAGATTCGACAGACGCTCGGTCTTACTTCCGTTGCCAATGGCACGCACCGCGCCAGTAGCTTCGAGATCAAGTTGACCAAGGAGGGTGGGATCAACTCCGCGCTCGGCGAGACGTTGAGAGATATTCTTGTATGTCTCGCTGTTCTTGTCTGCAACGATACGACGCACAATCTGCTTCCAGAGGCGACCCCAAGAAGAGTAGAACAGATTCAGCGTGCTACCCGTCAGACGGGAAGCAACAGCCAACTCATGTTCCACTTGGCGGTCGTTCCGATACGGACTCGCCTGTTGTTGGTATATTGACGCAGGGTCGGCATTCATAGCCAACTGGTTGCTTACGTCCTGCAAAGCGGGTTGCATCGAACGGCCAAGGTCGGGAGATTTCTTCTCCACAATGTTGAGTTGTGGAGGAAGGATGGAGTAGGGGCCATACATCGTATAGCTCAACTTCGAGAGTGAGCGTTCGCTGTCTGGCTGAATCATCACACTCCCAGCAAGCATGGCACTGTCAACCATCTGACACCGAATGCGATTGCTCATCTGAATGTGAGCAAAGATACGCTGTCCTTGGCCGCGAATAGAATGGAACGTGCCGTTTGTGCCGACACCTTGAGTGAACGCAACGTAGGCTTCCTGAGCAGTCTTGAACGCAGAGTTCTTCTTGAACAGGAAATCACGGGGAGAGTCTTTGGCGAAGATGCAGAAAGTAACGCTACCATCGAACTCCTTCACCCACATATGGATCACGTCCACAGTGGTGTTCTCGAGTCCTGTGAGTAGGTCGTTGTTCTTCAGCTCACGCTGCGCCTGTTCCCAGTTCAGGGTTCCTGTCGAGCGGTCGGTGTCATTCTTCGCGTTCTGGATAATGACACGCTTGATCTCCTCGACGTTCCACCCTTGGTCGCTTGCACTCCCCTTGACTTTGTCTTCGCTCCTTACGTAGTGGTAAAGCTCGTGGAGCATATAGGGGAAACGAACTGCCGATACTTCGATTGAGTCTTCGTCAGCACGACACTGGCGCGGGAACAAAAACTGTGAGAGTCCAGCAACGCGGAACTTCCAACTCTTGGCATCGTCGAAGTAAGTGAACCCTGCACCATGTTTCGTGAACTCGGTGCAGAGACGCAGGTAGCTGGAATGGAACTGAGGCCAGTTGCGAACTTCGCGAGTAATCTCGTTAGCGATAATGTCTTCGGAAGCAACACGATCAACGTCCCCCGCAACAGTGCGTTGCAGTTTAACACGAACCAAGTTTCCGAGAGACTCATACAGATCAACGTAAGCACTCAAGTTAATGTCGAGGAGACGTTGAGCTTCACCCCAGTTCAAGTTGGTGCGTGCCCCCTGACCTGTCGATTTCAATACCGACTGGTCGTAGGGAGCTACCCCGTCATACATCGCATCAACCTTGGCGCGGTTGTTGGATGCTTCTTCATCTGCCGACTCCAACTTGGAGTAGATGGAGCTCGCATAGGTCACGTTGACCATGCGGCTCTCGGGCGGAGTGCCATCTTTTTGCAGCGAAGCAAGATCAAGTGCACCAAGAGAATCGGGCACGTCGGAAGCGTTTAGGTTGTTTCGTTCCATCGGCTAAGTCGGAAAACTACAATAATTAAGTAAGAGAGTCAACGCTTCCTGTTTCAAGCATCGGCGACTCGGTTGGATTCTTCATGGGCTCCTCAAAAACGTAGTGGAGTGCCCCATCGGGATATGGGGTAGCTTCACCGAAACGGGTGGCCGTTTCACCAGTTACAGCGCGGATGACTTCCGCAGTCGGAACACGGCACGTTTTCTTGTCGTCTCGCACCAGAGTAGACTGAGGGCGGAGGCAGTCGAACTGGTTCTGCGGGAGGAGGGCAAACACCCGCCCCGCGAACCTGCCCCTACGGCTTGGCACAATCCGCCAGATCGTGTAGGTCCCAAGGTCGAGCGCGTAGTTGGAGAAACGGGGTATCGGTGCGAGAGCACTCGCCGCAGGTATGGGCGTGCCGCACGAGCCAACGCCAGAAGGCGCAGACTGCAATCGGGGCACGTGTTCAAATGTTGTAGTGGTCATCGAAAACAAGCTCGTCGAAAACTGGAAAGACGTCAATCATTTTCTGTAAGATATTGTAGAATTCATATCTAATATATCTGGTTGAAAACTACTTTGAAAACTTTCTCTATAATATACTTTTCAGAGTTAGAAGAGTTAGGAGATTAAGTTTACTGTATTCTCCTAACTCTTCTAAAGCTTATAAGTGCCTTCTGGAAAAACTTTTCAAACTAATCCTACAGGTCATAAAAAGCAAATTGGGTAGTGCATGGAGTGTAAGGATATACATTCTTTATGTTAGAAAAGCTACTTTTGGGCATTACGTTTGGCGTAATTATGTCACCTGTATCCTGTATCTTGACTCAGCAAATAGGGAACAGGAATCAGGGTTCAGATACATCGCTTGCGCGGGGCAGTGCGCTAGACCCGTGGCTTATTCAGATTGTTTACTTCTGGGTTTATACCTCTTCCCAGTCGCTTCTCGCTGCTTTTTATACTTCTCACGCCTCCGTTTGAGTATGCGATCCCTGTTCTGGGCGTAGTATTCTGCTTGGTATCGGTCGTAATCGGACTGACCCTCGTCGTCTAGCGTCCGTCCGACTTCCCGTTTGCGCATAATTCTCTCCTTTTTGCGCTTGTAATACTCACGCTGGTAGGCTTTCCGCGCTTCGCGGTTCTTTGCGTAGTAGCTTTCGCCCTTCGGAGTTCCTGTTGTGGGCTCATTTTTCATGTTCGTAGGGGGTTGCACCACTGATAGTAGCGTCTGCTCTTGTTTACTACTGCATATAGTATCCCGTCAATTTTTTTATACAGGCCGGGATGTATAATATCCGCGCGAGAAAAAAGTCGACCCCCCACCGGTAGCCTGTTTCCTGCGTCCTGAACGATGATACAGGGGTCAGATACAGGATTCAGGGTGCATTTGAGCGGTGCGTGGAAAAGGGCTGGGGCGGGTGTTCTTCCCAACCTATGAACAGGGAACCCTGCATCCTGATCCCTGTAACCTGATCCACGATCCATGAAACGACTGCCCCACCTCGCCTACGGAAACGACAACGTGCTGACACGCCGCTATGCCGCACGCCGCATTGCATCTACGCTCAAGCTCGAACGCTTGCGTGACGCGGCAGATGCAGCGTGCCACCGATATGACCGCTACGTTCAGCATGGCGGCGCGGCACGCGATCCAATGGAAGCCGAGTATCTCGAAGTCCAAGTGTTCGCGGCAATCGAGCGTCTTGAAGAACACCTCTCCGCTTAATCAGTTCCAACTGATTAAGCCCCGAACGTAGCGGGTGATCCTACGCTAATCCAAAACAGAAAGACAAATACTATGGCTAATACCCAAAGCAAAAAGGCACGCCTCAGTGCCGCCGACATCGAAGCGTTCATCGCGGACGCACTCGCAATCTTCAATGCTGAGGAAGCGTTGGAGTCAGCACGCATGACCATCGCAGACCGCGTGACCCAGCTAGTCAAGGACAACCCCTACCTTGAAAAGCCCGCCATGTATAAGCAGCTCCTTCCCGCACTCAAGAAAGCGGGATACGTTGAGCGTTACGCTCAGGAGTTGCTGCGCAACGCCGGCCTCTACCTCCGCAAGAGCGCGAAGTCCAAGGGCAAGAAAGATGGCCGCGCCAAGAATGGCAAGCAGTCCAAGGCTCCCGCCTTGCGCGGCAACGCCAAGAAGGCGTTCGACTACGTGAGCAAGCTCAAGCTCACCGACAAGCAGATGGTGGCATTCATCGCTGCCCTCAACAGCTAATCGGGCACAGTGCCAGACCCCGCTCCCTTAATCAGTTGCGACTGATTAAGGGATTCGGTCTGCTACTGAACCAAAGCAGAAACAAGACAAATGAAGAATAAAATACTGGTGACTCTGTTCACCCCCAATAAGCGCAGCCTCATCGCCGAGGACTGCATCGCCGCCATCGCCAACGCCCTGCGTGAGATCACGCCGCACGGCTCGTGGTCTGCCGATGAACACGCCGCCCACGAGCGTCTCACCTATGACATGAGCAACCCGCCCGAAGCGATGGCTGATCTGTTCCCGCGCCTAAACGCGGGACTCATCGCCGAGCACGACCTCGAGCCAGTGGTGGCCTACGTCTACCTGATCGCCAATCGCTAATCCGCTTAATCATCTCGAAGTGATTAAGCACGCCGAACGTAGCGGCGTGAACTACGCAACTCCAATCGCTAATCCGCTTAATCATCTCGAAGTGATTAAGCACGCCGAACGTAGCGGCGTGAACTACGCAACTCCAACACAGAAAGACACAGACATTATGAAAATGCACCTCAGCATCCAGCACACCCCCAAGTATCACCTCCGCTCCATCAGGAGAACCAAGGTTCTCGATCTGATCGGCGAGGAGTCCAACGACCGCAAGCAAGTCCTCGTGACTCAGCAGTCGAAACCTGTGGTGATCGTGGCACGCCCCGTGTCCGCGTTCGAGAACAACGCCATCGCTGCGCAACTCAACCAACTCGGCCTGTGAAACAAATCAGCAACGCCGAGCACTGTCGCAAGATCGCCCAGCGCAGGGCGGTCACGTTCTCCCTCATGTGCATGACGCCACGCCAGCGTCATGCCTACTGGGCGGAGGTGCTGCGCAAGGTGCGTGAGCAACTCGAAACTAAACAACCATGATATACCTCATCTTCCTCTCCGTCACGGGCGCACTGTCTCCCATAGCCCTGATGGTCGCTGGCATCCCGTTCGTGGATGCCGTGCGCTTCACCCTCATCTCCCACGCCATGGCTGCCTGTATGTTTGCAGTCATGGCGTTGGCTAACCTGATCTGATCCCATGCTCGACACCTATACACCGAGCGATCCGTTCATGGCACGTGGTTGCCGCGAGATGTTCCGCCGCCGCTACCAGTTGGAAGCGGAACTCCGTGGCGAGATGCACGCCGATGATCGCCGAGACGCAGAGAATGAACTGCGCCTCATCAATTCCGAAATCCAGAATCTCATAATCAGTTCACACTGATTAACGCCGAACGTAGCGGCGTGAACTACGCAACCTCAAACATAGACAAAGACAATGAAGCTAATAAAGCAACTAGAACAGGAACTCGCCGATAAAGGCGTAGACGTTCCTGACGAACGTCTCCGCCTCCTCATGTCCAAAAAGATATGGGAGGTCGTGTTCAACCACGGCGAAGAGTCCAAGACACTGGACTCGACACGAGACATGGAGCATTATGCTCCATTCATCCCCGTGCTCGGGGAAGAGGAGCAGATACTCTACGTCCCAGACGTAGAGAGAAGTCGATGGGAAGGGGATAACTTCCTGCTTCGCCACACGACGAAGCTAGACATCACCTTAGAAAGGGGAGGGGGCGACACGATGAGTATCCGAGTTTCCCCTCCCCGTATGAAGAAGGGAAGCAGGGTCGGCGCGGTCGACCCCCAGATTCTGACAAGAGTATACGGGGATTACTCCTCGATACCCGAGGCACTGCCCTCTCTACCTCCCGCACTATTTGACTCCAAGGGGGCACGCGGATTCCGCGTGCAGTCCATAGCCGAGGCTATTGATAACTCGACTCGTCTCCGTGGCGGAGGCAGCTTCGTCACCGAGTTGAACAACTGGCTCAAGAGCATCGGCGTCCCACCCATCACCAACTCGGGGGTCACGAATCAGTTGCTCGCCGACCTCGGTGAGATTAAGGATCAGCAGAAACTTAGGTGCGAGTTCACTGACCTAGCCATCAGTCGGGTCTATTCGGAGGATGATGGCACTGTGGACTTCGGTTCCTGCATGGCGGGACGCGACCCCGATTGGTTCGAGATTTACGATGACCTCCAGCGTCAGGGTAAGCTTAAGCTGATGACCATATACAAGGGAGATACATTCTATGGTCGCGGCCTCGTATGGTGTGACGAAGGTCAGATGTATGCAGATCGAGTCTATTGCGGAACGATCAACTCCAGCTTCCCGAACGGCGCAATCAATGCCGTGCGTGAGTTCCAGCGTGCCAATGGAATTGAGAAGTGTGTGTATGCTGACAACGTATTCACCAAACACTTGCAGTCGGTCGGTCTGACTGTCCACGGGGTGAGTTGCAACGACTACGAGTATGCCCCGTATGCCGACTCTCTGCGATTCCTCTACGACGGATTCATCTCCACGAGTTCCAGTAAGGGCGGGGATCACGCCACGCTGGATAGCACCGAAGGCTGCCTAGTAGCCGGCATCGAGACCTACGATGGGTCGCATCGTGATCGCGAGGACTGTGTGTATAGTGACTTCTACGACGAATATATCTACTGCCACGACTCGGTCGAAACCGACCACGATGGTTGGATATACCAGAGAGATGCGCGTGATCTCTATGATGACACCACCTGCCACGAAGACTATGCTACTGAGTGCTACGATCGCACGTATGTCCATGATGACGAAGCAATCACCATCACCATCGGTGAGAACAAGCACGAGTATGGTCACGCGGACAACACTGTGGAACTGCACAACGGCGACTTCTGCTCCAGCACTGACGACTGGGTCGAGACTTGCGATTGCGAGTTCGCCATGCGCGGTGACTGCGCCAAGAACGATGATGGCGAGTGGGTTATTGACTAATTAACAACTAAACAAAGAAAGGAATAAGACAATGAGTCTGAAACTAAAAACCAAATACAAGTTAGTGGAGACGGAGATGCTTGAGCGCATCTTCCTCCTCCAGAATCCCAGCAACATGAGACGCTGTAACGATCACATGATCGACCAGCTAATCGACATGGCTCCCGACAATGTCACAGTTGTTCGTAGTCGTGGTAGCGTGCTGATGCGTAAGGGCAAGGCACGTGGGAAACATCCGCACTTCCTTGCACACCTTGACCAAGTGCATGACTACGCCCCGTTCATGGAACTGGCAGTCGAGCACGACAAGCACGACCGCGAACTACTCTGTGCATACGATGCCAACGATCACGAGTGCGGCGTAGGTGGTGACGACAAGTGCGGCATCTACCTCGCTATGATTATGCTACACAAGCTGCCACACGTGACTGTCGTCTTCGTCCGAGACGAGGAGGTCGGCTGCGAGGGCAGCAGTGAAGTGCCGTTGTCGTGGTTCAAGCACGCCTCGTTCGTGATCCAATCGGACAGGAACAACCACACAATGGACATCATCAGTGATACCAACGGCATGAAGTGTGCCAGCGACTCCTTCATGGAATCTATGCTGGCACTCCCGACTGCCGTCGAAGCAGGACACTCAGAGAACACGGGCAGCATAACCGACATCGGCGAGCTTGCTTCTCGTGGACTCAATGTGAGCATGGTGAATATCAGTAGCGGGTATCATAATGCACACACTCCTAGTGAGTTTGTAGACTTATACGAATTGGATGTGTCCATCAGGCTGGCATACGACGCAGCCACCACGCTCGGTGACCGCAAGTGGGAGAACCATCCCACTAGCACGTGGAAAAGCTACTCCCGCAAGGCATCTCGCTGGAGCAGTCCCTCGTATTCACTCGACCAGTTGCCGAGTGAGTCTCCTGTGCAGAACGCATTGTTCAAGCTAGACAATCAGGAGGAGGACTACTCCCCCTCCGATGACTACCCGTTCTCGAATCACGAGTCCTACTCTCGCGAAGAAACTATCGTGGGTCTCGAGGAGTTCGGTTACGACCGCATCTTCGACGGACTCGACACCTTCGATGACAAAGAACTTGAGGATTGTGTAGCCACCCTCGGCTACCAAATCCGCATCGCCCGAAACCCCAACACCAACACCAACAACTAAAACAAATGAACACCGACTATGAACCCGTTCCTCTGACGAGGGACACCATCAACGAAGACGGCGTAGCTTACGCCCTATATCAGGAACCCTTAACCGAAGAGTGGTTTGTCGAGCTAATCGACCTAAGCAATCGTGGCGTAGACGGCTACGTCGTGACACTCCTCGATGAGGAACGCCTGTATAGTAGCTGGCACGCTGCCCACACCGCAGCGTATCACCTGACCACTGAATTCGTTTACACCTGAACCATGAATACTGAACAACAACGCATCGCAATCGCAGAGGCTTGCGGGTGGACTGAGTGCCGACTAATAAAAAGCTACGATGGGAAGCAAGTTCCTTATGGAGTTGCTCCTAATGAATCACCTATTCTAAAAGAAACGCCCGATTACCCCAACGACCTCAACGCGATGCATGAGGCTGAAGAGAAGCTAAAACTAGACCAGCATCGGGACTACCATGACCACCTGCAAAAGTTTTGTCGGTATCCAGAGTTCTGCAATGCAGCCCAACGCGCTGAAGCGTTCCTCAAAACACTCGACCTATGGGAAAACTAAACCCTGAACCATGAATCCTGAATCCTGAATCCTGAATCCTGAACGATGAAAACACTCCACAACCTGAACCTACCTAACAACACAATGAAAAATCAACATTACTTCATAACCCTCCAACTCCTCCTTGGGGAGTTCGAGAAGGCCGCTACTGTGGTCGTCCCCGCTGAGAACGCGGAGGAAGCTAAACGTATGGCACTCGAAGGAGAGTGTCACGAGCGGTGCATCTCCAAGTGGCGTGATGCTTGTGAGGATGGTGCGACAGGAATGATCTACGAGATCATCTCTTGCCGACTCATCCCACAGGAGGACGTAGCCGTCCTTCGGAAATATATCTAACCTGAATCCTGAACCATGACAAAACAAACAACACCTATGAAATACAATGTATTCGCATACGCTCCCAACGGAGATCACATCGGAAACTTCAACACCGACGACCACGAGGGCGACCAATTCGCTGATGCTATGCGTCAGTTTGAAGAAGATCGTAAGATTATCGACACTCAGTTCGATGTCTTCGATGCCGTCACCTCACAGTGGGTCTCTACCTTCGCGAGCTTCCGTGCTAACTAGACTAATTGATTAGCCCCGTGTCCTTTATAAAAATAATTGACTAAACATATAGAGCTACCATAACAACTTCTAAGCAAACCTCTCATACGCCGAACGGCACAGCGTCCAAGCGAGCCGACTCACAACAAATAGAAAGACAAAACTATGAGCACTACTGCTAATACCGCCCCCGCCATCCGCCCCTCCGAAGTCTGCCTCCAAGCGGACATAGCCTTCGCCGCTGGAAACTTCCTGTTCCTTGAGGGGCCGGGAGGTGCAGGTAAAACATCCATCGCCACCAAGGTGCTGCCCAAGCACACTGGTCGGGAACTGTGGTATGTGAACTTGAACGGCACTGCGCCGACCGAGTGCACTGGCTACGGCAAGCCAGAGGACAACGGGGACATGAGCTTCTATGCTCCCGACCACTGGCCTACCGAGAAGCGTGTAGGGGATAGACCCGTGCTGCTCGTCCTCGACGAGTTGAACGACTACGACAAGGAGGTGCGTGCCCTGCTGCGTTCGCTCTACCCTGCACAGGGTAAGCCGCGTGTCGGTTCGCACATCCTCGGCTCGAACATTCGGGTCGTTGTCCTCGGCAACCGCCGCATCGACGGCACTGCTGCCAAGGTGGAGGAGGCTCCCTTCACTTCACGATGCGCCAAGTTTACCCTCATCCCTGATGTGGGCGACTGGCTTGAGTGGGTTGACGAGCAACCCGAGTTGGTGGACATGAACTCGCACGTAGGTTCGTTCCTGAAGTTCTCCCACACATACGGAGACGGCATCGACCACTTCGCCCCGCCGATCAAGACCCCCTACGATGGCACTCCGCACCCCTGCCCCCGCCAGTGGGAAGCTATCGTCCGCGCCGAGTCTTACCGCTCGGCTCATAGTGACGCATACTTCCGCCATGTGGAGGGGTGCGTAGGTCGTGGTTCCGCCCTCGCGTATCGGGGGTTCCTGCAACACGTCGATAAGTTGCCCGACATCCAGTCGCTGCGCAACGACCCCGACTCGTTCCAAGTGCCTGACGATCCTGCGTCACAGTTCGCACTGGTGAGCTGTTGCCTAGCCACAGCACACACTGGTGTCGATGACCTCGGTGTAGCCGTTGCCCGCGGCACGTTCGACTGGCTTGTGTCTCTGCTGCTTCGCTGCCGTGGTGACATCCGCGAGTATGGCGCACGTGCCTCGGTTCGCCGTGGCATCCCACTCGATGAGCACGCCAAGAGTTGCGAGCTTATTGCGTAAGTAAAAACAAAGAGGTGAACAGCACACCTCCCAAGCAGTGCTGACCAACAACCAAACAAAGACAAACTCCTATGAGTGCAAAGACTAATAAAGTGAATAGCCTAGTTATGGCTTACTACAACACCACAGCCCCCGCTACCACCGCCCTCAACCTCACGGCTACCAGTCGGGTCGTTGGGGCAGCAGGTGCGGCAAGAAGTGCTGCTCGTGTTTACAATACGATCCTCGTGTCCAAGGGCACGGCAATCGGGAAGGCAATCTCTCTGTTGCAGAGAACAGGTGTCTCGCTACGCCACCTCGGCTTGCCTTGTCGGACGGGTGGGTTCTACCTCCCCGTGCGGGACATAGAGAAAGCCCAGAACATCTACGACGATGCGCAGGTTGAACTTGCGGATGTGCGGGACGACATCATCAGGACGTTCCCTGATATGATTGAACCTCTGAAGAAAGCCCTCGGGTCGTTCATCAACGAGGTCACCATCCCCACGGCTACCGAGGTGGCGAGTCGCTTCGCCATGTCGCTGACGATAACCAACACCCACGCTGCCCTAGACAACTCAGTGCTAAGTGGTGTTGCCAAGGAGGTGGCGAACCGAGTGAAGGCGGAGTCGCAATCGCAGATCGACGACCTCCTGAAGCAAGCGCACTCTGGCCCTGTTGCCGACTTGCGATCCACGTTGGAGGAGTTCGCCGATGCCCTACGCAACGCGAAGCGGTTGCACCTTACCCGCTTCGACAAGTTGCGCGATCAGGTCAAGCGGGTCAAGGGACTCAACGTGATGGGATTGCCAGAGATCGACGCACTACTCAATGCCACGGCGCAGATCGCTGCTGCGGGTGTTGGTGGGGTGTCGGACTCCGATCGCACCGAACTCGCCAACAAGGCAGAGTCGGTTGTTAAGCAAGCAGACGACACATTGGGCGCATTGGGCCTGTGACACACACGCCCCGCTGCTCAGTGCGTTTCATCTACAACTAATAAAAACTAGACAAAGTGAATACCACATCGACAAACCAAACGGAGCGGGTCATCGACCCGTCTCAACTGCCGAAAGACTCGGCACTCGCCACGGCGACCCGACTAACGAGTCGCTACTTCTATGTCGCATACTCCAAGCTGATGAGTCTGCGGTGGGAATGGACAGACATCACTCCCTTCGGGGCTACCGACGGGGAGCGGTTGTTACTCAACCCCAAAGGTATCGCCGCCCTTGAGAAGCAAGACAAGGCAGCCAACCTCATAGCCTTCCTGCTTGTGCATGAGTCGCTTCATGCGCTGCTCGGACACGCTTGGCGGTTGAGCAATCTTACTGACCACCAGCGTGCGAACATCGCAGCCGACTACGTGGTCAACTTGCTTATCAAGCATCAGAACCAGAAGATCGGGAGCGACATCTTTCTACTCATAGAAGGCTGTCTGATCGACGATGACCTCGACCCAAGCTGGTCTTCCGAGCAGGTGTATAGGCAACTCGCCTCGCCTCCCCCACAACCACCACAGCCCAGCCCATCGGAAACACCACAGCCCGGCCCATCGGATGACGATGACGACTCCGACGAGCAAGAAGATGGTAATTCACCCTGCGACCTGAACCCTGATTCCTCAGACGACTCTGATTCCTCAGACGACTCCGATGACTCAGGTGACTCCGATGACTCCGATGACTCAGGTGATTCATCGGACGACTCCGATGACGGGGACCAGCAACAGGATGGGGATGCAGGAGACGACGAAGGTGAAGCTGGTGCGGGTGACCCGACCGATGCTAATGGGGATGTAGACTTCTCCAAATTCCCCGGCACTGGTGCGCCTGACCTCGTCGAGCCTGAGTTGGACGGACGATCCGAAGAGGAGTTCATTGACCAGCAAGAAGAGATCAACGAGAGGATCATGGTCGGCGACCAGATTGACAGGCAGCAGATGTCCGACACTGGGGGCATAGGCTCCCGCATCTCTCAGCAACGCCAAGAGTTCTCAGGCATAGACTGGAATACTCGTTTGGCCGAGTGGCTGGTGAAGCGTTCTAAGAGCGGGTGGGACTCCCCCTTCAATGTCAGCGAATACATCACGACAAAGCTCATCACCTCGGGTAGACGGGGCAAGCGGTGCGGCGACATAGTATTCGTGCTGGACTCTTCTGGCTCCATCGGTGGGGAAACATACTCCAGATTCTTGGACGCTGGTCGCCAGTGTCTCGAGGAGCTAGAGCCAGAGAATATGCACATACTCAGTGTCAGCCACGTAGTGTGCGACTCAGTGACATTGCAAGTAGGTGACACTGTGCCCGACTCGCTTAAAGGCGGTGGAGGCACGGCGTTCAAACCTGCCTTCGATTGGGTGCGTGACAACGTAGATGATCCAGATGTGCTGGTGTATCTCACTGATGGATACTCCAGTGACCTACGGACCATCCCCCCAGTGGACTACCCCGTGCTCTGGCTATCCACTGGAGTCAGTGCCAGCGGCTATCCGTTCGGTGAAGCGATGGATATTATCGACCAATAAAATACAAACAGAAAAATAGACAAATGAAATACGGAAACATAAGTAAAAAGAAACTGTATGAACAATTCGGCACAGTGAATTGTAACGTGGCTGATCGGATAAAGCTGTGGGTGGAGATGCACATAGAGGGAGCCGATGAGACAGACTTCTTATTGGAGTTCCCCGCTGTAAGTAATGTCATACAGTCTACCATGACCTATTGGCCCAGAAATAAAGTAAAGTATACTGGAGGTTCCTTCGCTCTCGCAGGGTCTTGCGTGCGGCTTATACTTCCCGGGGGCGTGGAGTGCTCAATGTTCCCACTACGATTAGGGGATATTCATCGAATGGTCTACGTATCATCAGGGTGGACTAATATTGATCCAAGAGTTTCTCTAAGGGATGTCATCTGCGCGGATTATATCTGGAGAGCAGATAGACATACGAAGTTGGAGATAAAAGATTGCGAAGTCTTTGATAAAATTACCCCACTTCGTATGTCTTCTCCTTTCGGTGGGCTGGGGGGAGAGGCTCCTCTCAACTACAAGGTGTGTGCATTACTGATGGAGTCTGTAGAGAGGCAGTGGAGGGAGTGCCCCCCGGGCCACAGACGAAATAATATGAGCACCATGCGGCACATCTTAAGGTATCACGCGGACAGGAGCGGTTACACTTCAACTCTCCCTTCCTACTTCGAGGACAAAACAGGAGACCTCATCCAAGTCAACGCCGAACAAGCATTGATAAGGGCTTTGAAAGTCGCGGGAGAAGCATTGACGGATGTTCTCCGAGTGTGTGACCATCTCGGCGAGTTCCCCGAGGGACAGCTAGGAGAGACGCTCCAACATATTAACAAATTCCAATCTGTATAATAGAAAACAAAACTAATGTATTTACCAGACAAAACAGTCATCGACACAGGATCATCGCTTATCACTGTCGATTTCGTAGAACACCGATCCAAATCTGTAGCTTGTATATGCTACGTGAACAACATCTCCGTGAAGTGCAGCGACTTGTCTCTGCCTCGCCTTCGTGAGAGATTCGCAGCGTGCATCATCATGGCCGCCGACGCTGCTTTAGATAGCTCCGCCCATGTAGAGCTTCTGTCCCGCCTTCACGAAGTATTCGCGGAAGGGGGTGACCGATGAGTAATACTAAGAAGAGATACCACATGATCCCTAAGTTCGGGAAGCAGAAGGGAAAGCATACAGCTAGTGAAGATTGCGTGTGCAACCCGACCAAGAAGAAAGGCAAGGCGGGGACGTGGTTCATACACAAATCAGGGTCTAAGAGTGCTGGCAAATGGGAGATAGTGGAGGAGTCCGATGATTGATCTGACCACATCCATACTTGCAATAGCCTTCATCGTGATCATGGGGATCGTTATGATTCTCATGGTCGCCGCTATGATTTTTAATCACTCAAGTCGTAGTAGTCCGGCAGATCATCGAGGGCGCGGAAGAGAGCGGCAAATCTGGCGCGGGGGTCTTCCCCCTCATCGGCGAGATTAATCGCGTCTTGGGTGCTTTGCAGCCACGCAGCAGCAGGTCGCCATGCGAGCTGTTTGTTCTGCAAAGCGTAACCCACTTTCTTGTAGCTGATGTTCGCCTTCTTGGCTTGGGCAAACAGTGCGCTCCGCTCCATACCCAACGACTCCATTGACCGAAGGAACTGACCGAGGTATCTCTGGTTCTCGTTCAGCATGGCTTGTGATTTCATAAGGATGTCAGGCATATCTTCGTAGTCGAAATCCTTGCGCCCTCTGGCGAGTGGTCTACGAGCAGCGACTGCACCATCCAATCCTTCCTTGATAGTAGACATCCCACGTCTAGTTAAATCAGAAAGCTCATACACGTAGGGTCGAGCACCTGAGAACTCACCGAGCCATACCTCAAGAGGATTTTCGCCTTCTCTAAAGGACTGAGAAAGTTTCCTCCTGATGCCGGGGTCGTATGCGCCCTTCGCTATGTGGGTCATCATCTTCAAGAAGGCATTGTGTGCGCCCTCCTCCTTGTAGTAGATTTTCTCGCCGAACCCATCACGATTACTAAGAACCTCACCAACCGCAGTAGCTGCAATGTTCGTTCCTAGAATATCATTCTTAATGTATTGGGCTATGTCCCCTGCACCGAAGCCACGACCAGTCATAAGGTTTCGAGCAGCGATGTCTACCATATCGGTAAACTGCGAGTAGGGCATAAGCGTAGTCAAATCAATAACCCGAATCTTGTTCCCCTCTTTAGTCATGTGGAGTGCGTGTTGTCTCTGCCACTTCTGGAGCCCCAACCGCGCTTGCAGTTTTTCTTCCATAGTTAGCTTACGTGACTCTCCCTCTTCTTCATCGTCTCCGAGAAGTCCAAACAGCATGGCAATCGCCTTACCTGCAATTAAGTTACCTCCCCCAACGACAGTGGAGAATCCAGCAAGACGACGGAAGCCTCGGCTAAACTCGCCGTTGCGCATCTCACTCACAGCAAGCTGTGGGATAGATAGCATCGTGCGGAATATCTCAGTCTTCCATCGCAGGAACGGGATAAACATTGTAGCCCACGAGGAGCGGTTAAACTTCTTAGTTATGTCCAAGGTTTGCGAGTGCGTCGGGAAGGTGATCTGCACCTTACGCGCAGCACGCGCTTCCAACTCATAGAGCGGCAGCTTATCTTGATAGTGATCTTGTAGATATTCCAGCTCCTTGTAGAACGCATTGATCTTGAAGTAGCTGTCCACAAAGTTGTTCAGATTAGCCGCAACCTCGGGGCCATAGCTTATCGCCTTACCGAAATACTGCTTGGACTTAACCATAAAGCCTTGGAGATCGCCCGTGGTCTGCGCCTTCATTATGGCGTGGAACACTTCGTCCAACGCTTCGTCGGAGTTGGCTATAAACCCTCGCATCATATCGGTAACGATCCTACCTTTCGTATCGTCGCGTAGCATTCCCAAGTCGATCAACTTTCTGATCTCGTTTCGCTCCTCAATATCCGTGCCTCGATTGGTGCTGCCGAGGAAAGCAGACTTAATGTTCTGCCAAGTCCGCCCACTAAATGACAACGGGGCAATCCCATTAGCGAGGGATATAGCCCCACCACCAATAATGTTGCGTGTCCAGTAGCCAACAGCTCCCGCGGTCTTTAATGTGATCGCCAAGCCTGATGCACCAGTAATAAATTTCTGCACTTTCCCAAATGCTCGGGCGGAGTTTGAGTCTTCACTTGATTCCTGTCTGGCTAGTTCTTCTCGAAGGGCAGCGGCAACGTCGTTACGGACGTAGAGTCCCGCCAAGCGGCCATACCTATCTGTCTGCTTTGAAGGGAAAAGCAATACCATATCGGGCTTGGGAGTTCGGGAACCAATGCCTTCTTTCAGGACAACAGCCTCGAAGTTATCGTAGAACATCTTGTTCGATGCCATACGTCCCACGCTATACATCGTGCGTGCCGCTATCTCTAGCGGGTCTCGAACTTCTCCAAGCAGCTCACGGAGGCGAGGGTCAACCTCGTTCTTCGACTTCAGCAAGTTGACGTCCTGCCTAATACTCGAAGCAGTGGATATGACAAGGTCTTCAGCGTGTCTCTCATCCAGTTTCTCCAGTGCTTTGTCGAGCTTCTCAAGCACACGCTGCTCCAAAATCTCGTCATGGAGGGGTAGTCCTTCTCTTTTAAGCTGGGCCGTAGTCTCCTCTTCCCACAGAGCTTTCGCTGTCAGTAATCGGCGAGCCCCGAAATCAATCTCAGTGCCGTCGGGTTTGGTAAACACAGTTCCAGCTTTCACCGCATCCGCCCAGCCGGGGGTATTGTAGTAGCGGTATGTCCGAGTAAGGTATACATCGCTGGTGGACTCCCACCCAACTCTGACCTTGTGCTCGTTCATACGCTCACGAAACTCAACAGCAAATTCAACGAGATCACCAAACCCTCGGGAAGTAAGTTGCTCTTCCATTGCTTGTTGCTCGATGCGGAAAGCCGCAGCAAAAGAGTTCGCTTCCTCGTGGTATAGCTCGTTCTCTTTCTCTATTATTTTCTGCTCACGATCAGGGTCTTTTTTATCCAGAGCTTTAGAGAAGGCTCTCTTCTCAACAGCGATGCGGCGTTTAGCTTCGTCCCTGATGATAGGCTCAGTCGTGCCGAGCACTTTGGTAATCTCTTCCATCGTGACTCCTGCTTCAAGAGCTTCGTCCCGAAGCCTAGAGAAGTCCTTGTTAAACCACTCTAGGTCTCGTTGGATACCCGCCATCAAAGCATTGCGGGAGTTGATGGTTTCGCGCACAGCCATTGGAGCGTTGTAGATACCAGCGGCTTGCGCGATCCTACTGTCCCAGAATCTCTCAATTTGTTGCTTAGATTCAGGGTCCCCTAGTCCGACAATCGGGATGGCAAATCGGACTCGGGATTCTTGACCGGGAGTTATCTCATCTCTCAACGAAGCCAATAGTGCATTGGAGTCTCCCAACTCTGCGTCTTGTTCGGGTGCAGGTTCCAGCCCTCCATTCTGTATGCGGCGGAAAACACGAGCTGCTTGGGAAATCTTAGCGGCTGTCTTCGTAGTAGGAGACGCGGTGAAGCGTTCCTTGAGAGCTATTACGAACTCACGAAGAGCGCGGATAAATTTCTGAAGCAGCGTTGGGCTGTCCATAATAAGGTCGAGGTCTTGCTCACGGGTAGTGCCCGTTGCCATCCTCGACACAGCCTGACGCACCCACTCAGCGGCGAGGTCGGCGTCGGTCAACCATCCCTCCTCCTTCGCATCCTCAATGGCTTGCTTACGTGAGTCGTGGTCTAGGTCTTGCGCGGTGGAGAAGTATTCGTGAGCCAGTCTGTTAAGCTCTTTGTCTCCTAATTGTTCAGCCAGATTAGCGTAGTCCTGATCCGAGAACTGCGAGTCGGCAGCCACGTGCGCAATCTCCTCGTCGATTGTTGAGCGGATCGCAGCGCGTGCCAGTCTAGGATTCAGACCACGAATCATTGCGTTCATCTGATCTAGGTTTACAAGCACAGTAGTTTCTCCGCGAACCGCAGCGGCAGTCAGCATACGATCCGTAGGCTCATAGTCGAACCCAGCGGGAAGAGCGGCGACGACCTCATCCTCGATGTTAATTACTTCTTCTGCCGAAGCGGTTGTCTCCGAAGCATATGCTCCAGAAACCTCCTTCTCTTTCACGAAGCGTGTAGCGATGCTGGCAGCCATAGCATTTTTGTTGAGCTCAAACTGATTGTCGGCTTGACGGGCAGCTTCACTGGCAGGACTTACGTTGAACGTCGAACCATTAGCAATAGCCATCTTGGTGAAGTTAAACACCTCGTCAAAAATGTTGGATTGCTGGCGGTCGATACCGAGGAACGATGCAATCGTGTCGAAGATACGTTGCAATAGAGTGCGATTACCTTGGGGCGGAGCTAGGCTGCGAAGCAGAGCCTGAAACTCAGGGGTCGTAAGAGCGTGGGTCACAAACTCTGCGTCGTTCTCAAGGCCAAGCTCAGTCAAGCGAGACACAGGCTCCCCGTTTCTGGTCAGAATATCAGAAGTCATGCGACGCAGGTCGCGGATACGGGATGCCGCTTGACGCTGTGCAGCGTTACGAGGATTGGTAAGTATCTGAATAGTGGCAGCATGGACCATCTCGTGCAGCACCACGTTGCCAAGCCCCTGCCCACTCGTCCCCCGAAGGTTGACGACGACAGTATTCGAGACTGAATCGTAGAAACCTGCGTGGGCTGTGCCACTCAGCTCAGTAACAATGAACCCCGTATCCTGAATCAGATTCGGGTTACTCAATAAAGCACCAGCAATAGCACGCTGGGTGGGAGTTCCTTTGGTGGCAAGGCGTTGAAGTGCGACGCCAACATCGGCAGACTCGGGGGAGATGCCAAGCTCGGCAGCCTCCTCCACGTTGGAGGCAAGCACCTCGGCAGCGGACTGCCCAGTGACTACGGCAAGGGACGGGGAGATGCTTGGGGGTTGGCCGGGAATGAATCCCTCGGAATACTCGATGAACTCTTCAGCATCTCGGGCGACTTCTTTCTCCGTTTCCTCGGCAACATACGCATCATGCACCGCTTCCCACTCGGAGTAAATTGCGGGAGACATATCGACAACTCCTTCCTCGGTGCGCTGACGAACACGCCCCAGTGCGCGGGTTGGACCGGGATCAGGGAGCCCCTTGGACATCTGTTGATAGCGTCGTCGGTCGCTCTGTTCAGCCTCCGTTGCACGTTCGCTCTGAAGCTTTTCTTCTGGAGTCATCTTCACTTGACGAACAAGGCTCCCGACAACCTCTGCTTCCCTAGCTTGAGCGATCTTAGCTTCACGTTCAGCAGCAATCTCAGCGTCCCTGCGTGAGATTTCTTCACCTCTCTCGCGCATACTACGTTCAGTAGCAGACTCGATAAGTTCAGCGGGGCGTGGTGCACCATCCATGTAGTGAGTCTGCTGGGAGCCGTCCATGTAGTTGTAAGTGACCTTAGTCGCATTAGACATACGGACGTATTTCACTTCGCGGCTGACCAGCACATCAGAAGCAAGTGGTCCCGCCACCCGATCTCGAACTACAGAACCATCAGGGAAAGTGTAAGCAATATCGGCAATCACTCTACCCTCTTCATCTACTGAGTGATTAGTGTCCCGATTAACCCAGTCTCGGGAGTTGCCCTTAGAACGCTCGACCGACCCGACGGAAGGAATCCCCAAATCTCTATTTGAAAACTCAACAATCCCTTCAGGAGGAGGAACTGGGAGAGTAACTTTCTTTTCTGTCCTATCGAACAAACTCTTATAATCGTCGGCGACGTCCTCTTCAGGAGTAATGTCAAAGCCTTGATCTTCCAGCTCGTCACGCAGTCGCGCACGCGCTTTGTCAATACGTTCAAGGTGTTTTGCTTCAGCCTCCGCAGGGGATAGCCCACCTGTGCGATCAACTACAGCTTGCTGCTCTTTTGACAAACGATCACCTCGCTTGGCTTTAGCACGCAACATAGCGGGGGACTGCCGTGACAGCGCAGCTAGGCTCTTATAGTTGTCGGAGTCCCCAAGCGTAATAAGGTATTCCAGATTTGCGACAGCCCTCTTCATACGCACAGCCCCACTCACAAACCCACTAGCCTCAAGTTCTAAGTCAGCAATGTTCTCGATAGCCTTGTTCACCATCGAAACCCAACTCATACCAGCAAGTTCATTGCTTCGCTGTTTCGCTTTGATAGCTTGGTCACGCAGGTCTTTCACCTCACGGCGTATGGCAGACAGACGAGACGGGTTGAGTAAGACGTCTAGTTGCAGGACACGATTGGTAAGACTCGTGTATTCGTTTATCTTACCACTAAGTTGCTTCCAACCGAGGCGGTTGCCAGTAGGCGAATCAGAAATCCTACTCTCCAGCTCTGGGATCAGATTAAGTAGTTCGGCATAGCGGTTGTATGCACTGCGTGCGTCCTCCGCTCTTTGTTGCAAGCCTATAAGTCTTGCCTCTGCTTGCCTCTGCTTCTGTCTGGCAGCAGAAGTAGCTCCCTGAATGCGTTCTATATTAGATTCGTTGGTAATGAGGGCAGCCTCTTCGTCCCGCGCCCGTTGTCTAAACTCGACGACCCTATCGGCAGTAACTCCAGCTTGCTCTAGGGCAGATTCAAGATCAGCTTCGAGACTCAACACCCCTTCTTCATCAAGCACTACTTCCTCAAGAGATTTGAGTTCAGCTTGTGCCGCAGACAACTGAGTCCCTAGTTCGGCACGTGTCTTGCCAAGCTCGGCTTCGAGTTCAGCGACGCGCTGCTCCACTTCGGTGCGCTCCTGAGTCAGTGCTTCTGTGTTGAGGATACGGCTCTCGCTGTTGCGTGCCTTGCCGAACAGAATCTCCGACTCATTGTGGAGCTGGTTGACCATATTATTCTTGGCTTCCTCAATGTTCTCTACAGTCGCACCAGTTGCGCTGCCGTAGTCAGGCATATTGAGGATAACAGCGAGAGTCTTCTTCGCATTCTCAGCGCGTAGCGTGAGAGAGGCGACTTTCGCGGAACGCTCATTCTCAATCTGACGATAAGTATACACCTCCTGCATAGCCAGCCGTGCCGCAGCTACATAGTTACTGTGTTCTTCGATTAGCTCCTCCACAGACACATCTTTATCGCGGCCTTTATTTGCAAACAGAGATTTGTAATCAGCCTGTTGATAGTTTACTAGCTCGTTACGCTCACGCCCTGCTTGAATAACAGCATCAGGATCAGATACATCTTTGATCGGAAAGAACTCTATATTATAAGAGCCGGGGGCTCTCATACTTAGGTTGAAGGTCGATGAGCGAATAGACAAACGAGAGGGCGGGAGCCACCCAGCAGCAACAAGGTGGGCGGCAAGCTTACGCTGTGCTGGTAATTTGTTTGCCACCAAATTAGATACGAAATCAGATACCTTAGCGTTCTGCGTAACAATGCCTTGCTCAACGTAAGCAGACACACGGGATACGAGAGCATCCCCGCGTAGTTCAGCAAACCTCGGATCAAGGTCGGAGACGAGGTCTTGCATCGCTTTCTCCACTTGGGGGTCTTGACGCACAGTCTCCCGCAAGGCGGTAGCAATGCGTTCGCTGTAGTTATTCGGGTCCCCGTCCTCTGCCAGAACACGTCCAGTTGAGCGGTCAAGAGAGTCCCAGTTGAAATCGGTCTCGGGGCTCACATCAGCGTCAACGGAAATCCCAGCTTCCTTAAACGCTTTGACCATCTCTGCATTAGTGATGGAGACATCGGCTCCATGCGCTGCTTCCACGCCAGCGACCATCTCAAAAAGAGAAATAGTATCATTAAACCGCTCGTCGTAAGACTCCATCGTGAGTCCTTGGCGATTCTCATTCTTCTCGCGCTCGGCGTAACGTCCAGCAATTTTGCGGAACGGGGACTTCATTAATGCTCCAGCAGTGGGGGCAAGAAAATACTGTCCGTCTACTTCAGTAGCCTCACGAACCAAGTGTCCTGCATATGCTATAATCGCAGCCCGTGAGTTCCGCTGTGCAAAGCTGGGGTCGAGCTGGGTAAAAGCATCTGCCATATCGTCGTAGCTATAATCGGGGAACCTACGCTTGAAGAATCCCAGAATGTTGGTGATGGAAACCAACTGATCTACGTTTGTGTATTCTTTAATAAGCTCTTTCATCTCCGCCGTCGGAGTAGAAACCTTACCAAACTCCGAAGCAGCAAGATACTCCTCCAACGCAGGAGAGAGTGCCTCTCCTTTGCGCACACGCTTAGTCAAATCTCCCAGCACGAACTTGGCCACCTCTTGGGCCAAACGATACTGACCGAACTGCATCTCATACACAGCAACCAAGTCAGTCATCGTGCTCTGTATGCCATCGTCGGTCATAGGCAGTCTCGTAGAGGGAGCTACTCTGTTACGCTGATTGGATTGCAGAACATCATATCCCTTACGGGTGAGTAGATCGAGCCCCTCGCTGTAAAGCTTACGCCCAGCAAAGTTGCCCTTACCTATGGGCCCGAGACCTTCGGAAAGGAACTGAAGAGCGCGGTGCTGGGTCGCCTCGGAAACCTGCTTCTTATGGGCACGCCCAACCAAGCGGGGGTCGAGGGGGAGCACTCCCCCATAGATCGGATTAACCTTATGAAGGTCCCACGGGGCGTAGAAAGCAACAGGAACTCCGCCCTCATATTTGAGTGATGGGTTCAATCGTTTCTTTGCGAGACGCTTGGGCTTCGCTTGAAACTTCATGTTGAGCTCTAGCTGCGCCCGTGTCATAGCGGGGTTATTCGTAAACACAGCAGTCGGAGTAACATCACGAGTGTCACTTAGCTGCTCTACCCCGACGTAAGGGGCAAACCCATCTTCTTTGATTATCTCGAAATCGTTGGGGTTCTTCGGGTTGCCTCCCGCTTTAAGAACACGAGTCGGAACTCGGAGCCCTTTTATCCGCTGCACGTTATACTCATTGCGCCCAACGACGTAGGTATAATCATACTCGACATATTCTTTTTTAATTTTAGCTACCGAGTCCTTCCACTTGGTGCGTGCCTTTTTGACAGCAGCAGTAGCTGACTTGATCTTAGACGCAGCAGCGTTATTTGCTTTGGCCTTGGATAAGGCAGCAGTGGCTTCGTCAAGTTTAGCTTTATTCGCTTCCGCCACATTAGCGCGTTTAAGAATAGTAGCCTCCGACGGAGTCTTGCGCGACCGCACCATAGCTTTCAGGTATCCAGTTTCAGGATACAATTCATTTACCTGCCTTACCAAAGCATCGCGTTTAGCTACTAGATAGTCGGACGGGTTGTAATACTTAGAGTCTTCATTAACTCGATCAACTTGAGCAGAAGAGAAAGGCGCATACACAGTCTTGCCGACAACCACTCGATGTTCGTTGAAGAAAGTGCCAGCGAACGTAAGATCAGACACAACGTGCCCCCCAGCCACGAAGCTCTGGAACAAGTCATGTTCTTGTTTAGTGCGGAATAGCTCGAACTTTGTGCGTCTGCTGTCGATCTGATTCCCCGCGCCACTCCATGCTTGGCGGTCGGGGTCGAGGGTTATAAACCGCTTCTCGTATTGGGTAACATCACTGACGGGCTTATCAAACAACTTTTGAGTTGCAATCAGCACGTCCGTCTCAAACCCATTGGCGAGCGCGGCATCAATATCAGAGCTCTGCTGCACCAACTGAAGGAGGCGAGTTGCTTCATCAAGTAGCTCCTGCTGTGCTTGAGTTCGAGCAGCCTTTATGTCTTCGAGGAACTGCTCCCTAGTGTAGGGTTCAGCTTCAAGTCGCTCACGATTGCTCTCATATCTAGTATAGGCATCGTCATAAATCTTCGACACTTTGTCCGCGTATTCACTAGCAACAAGCGTATACTCGCGGATCAGGTCTGGTAAGTCATCAGGGTTGAGATTGTAATATCCAACATCGGCGCGAAGAGCAGTCTCGACGTATGCGCCGGGAGGTAGGGGGTCTGCCTTCGGGGCATCCGCTTCTGACTCAGGAATGCCAGCAACCCAACGCTCCCACTCAGCTTGACGAGCCTTGTCCGCTTCCATCTTTTCACGACGAGTCTTGCGGTATTCTGCCATTATCTGATCCCCAACATTAGCAGCGGAGATGATCGCTTCCGAGACAGCCTCATCAATAGATACTTGGTTATACGCAGCAACACGCGCCCGAATTGTATCGGCGGTGGTCATCAGTTCTCCCGCCACGGAGTCAGGCACGGAGCCATCTTCAATCCCTTGGACTGCTTGCTGGTCGAAGTAGTCTGCGAGCTGGAGAACTCCTTGAATCTGCTCTTCGGTCAACTCATCCCAACTCTGCCTTGCGATGGTTCGGGTAAGTTTGTTGCGGGAGGTTATGTCGTTGTTAAGGACAACTGACACAGCGGATGTAGCGAGGGGAGTGATAGCCTCTTCGATCTCCTCTTTCTTAGCAGGAGGCATATCGACAGGGATGGGGAGTGATAGCCTCTCCAATATGTCTCCTGACTCATAGCCAGCGAGCTTGCTCTGGGCCTCACGTATACGCCCATCAATTTCAGATGCCGCTTTGTTAGCGACCAACCCCGGAGCTTGTTCTGCCACAATCAAACGCTGACGAGCGGCTTCCAAGGTAGCCTCGCGTTTAGCGACAGTAGCCTCTCGCTTCTCGCGAGTCTTATCCGTAGCTTTATCCAACTGGGCACGAGAAGTAGCAAGCGCGGCCTCGGCCTTGCCCACAGCTTTCTGAGCGCGGTCAAGCTCAGTGCGCGTTTTACTTTCGAGGGGCGCAGCTTCAAGGATACGCGCCTTGCGAGACTCGAGGTCGCTAATTGTTTTGCGGAGATTCTCTTTAGCCTTAGCGTATTCACTAGATGGGTCTTCGGAAACCACATCATAAGTAGACACAAGTGCACCCACTCTAGCGGGGTCTGACTCAACATAAACACTACGTTGATCTGAGCCCTCGCGGAAAACCTTGGGGAAGTATAATGAGACAACTTGACCTTGCTCGTTGAACTGCGGGATGACCTGAGCTTTGCCCTCTTCCGTAACGGGAGGGAGCATCACCTTGCCTGACTCAGTAGGGACAATAACGCCGCTGCCATCTTTAGATTTCTTGACATCCGAGCCCCGAGCTATTGCCGAACCAGTAGTATATCTACGCTTCTTATCTACTTTAGTTTTCTCAGTAGTAGTGGTGCGCGCCGTGCCAGCAACTTGACCAATATCCAAGTTATACATACGAGATAGAACACGCATCTCGGCAGGATCAAGGAACGTGCGTTGGAACGTAGACTCAGGACTATCCATGTTCCTGATATTCAACGCAGTGATAGACACAACATTCCCGTTGTCGTTTCGGCGAACAACGAAGTCATCTTTACTCGCCTCCATCGGGTCGAGTAGGGCGTATTTAAGTCGTTTAGTTTGCTTACCAACTTCGATTTTGTTGATAACAAAAGGAGTGCCCTTTTTGAACATACCCTTCGGCTCAGTCAGTGTGCGAATGGATGTCGAGCGAGACACGTGTCGCTGTGCAGGGTCTAGTCCATTGCCCAACGGAATGCGTGTATACGTCTTGTCACCATCTACTTCAGGCTTATCTAATTCGAGATAAGCAATAGACCCGTCCATGCGGACTTTGCCTTTATAGCGACCATGCTTTACCTCCACCCCTTCCAAGTCCATGAGGAACTCGGTGGTGTCGGGGGGTAGTAAGTCAGAGTCTTCAACAGCTTCACCTTCTTCGGGGGATAGCTCCGAAGACACACTATCAGGATTGTCAGCTTGATCAGCAGCAATCTGTGCTGCGGACTCAGCGGACTTACTTGCATTTAGTTCCCTAGCTGCGGTGTCTAGTTGCTGCTCCAATGCGGAGGCAGTGATGTCTGCCCCTGCTGCGCGTAAGTCTTTAACTGTTTTGTCGAGTAAATCGAAACGGGCTTCCGCAGCAATCAACGAATCGGAGTAGTTGGTTCTGCCTAGCGACTGCCCTAGAGCTCCTGTTCCAGTTCCCAAAATACCACCGACCAATCCAGCGTGTGTGATCTGGTTGGCAAATTCTACAAACGGAGTTTCCTGATTGTGGTATGCGTCGAGAACCTTAACCTGCAATGCCTGATCCAGAGTCTCCTGAGCAAACTCATCAAAGCCTCCCTTCAGAGTGTGGCGGAGATACTGGCGGTGGACACTTCCTAGATTGGCACGCAAAGCTCTCTGGAACTGAGCGTCAGGAATCTTCCCAATCAGAGGATTGGTTTTCTCATGTAGTAGTTTAAGCTGCCTATACGTGAGCTGCTCGATGGGGACCCTACGGGCTCCAATTTTAACTGTGCCCGTGGCGAGACTCTCAGCACCGCCTCGGCCAATACCAACCATACCCGCAACAGTAAGAGCAGTCGCAAGCCCTGATTGGATAGAAGCTCCAAGCACAGCCTTATGTTTTTCCCCGTGGGACATATCGGCAGGTAGTTGCCCATAGAGCTGTCCATAAGTAGACGCGGAAGAGCGAGTGAAAGACACAGCCGTAATCGGAGCTATCTGTCCGGCAAGCCCAGTAATCTTACTGATGTTGTCCCCGATAGCAGAAAAAGCGCGGCTTGCTCCAGCTCCTGTCTGAGCAGACATAAGAACAGATTTAGCAGCCGAGTCATCAAGCTGCGACAGTGCCCCCTTAGCACCTTGACGCAAAGCACCACGCACCCCTTGCCGAACGGCAGCCTTGGCGGCGGTGAACGTCCCGCCCGTTCCAATACCTGCCAAAATATCTGTGGCTACTTGGGGGATAGTGTTAATTACTTGAAACCCGAGACCATACTCGTCCCCAAACAAACGAGAATACTGCTGACGCTCGGCAGCTTCCTTATCAAGAGAAGCAAGTGATTTAGCCGCACCCTCGTTCCCTGCTAGGGCAAACACACCAAGAGGCAGTTGTGCTACAGCCGAAACAACGGACAATCCAAATTGTTGGGCACGCTCAGAATACTTACCATAATTATCTGGGTCACTAAGCCACTCCTGAACAAAAGCCGCGTCTGATTTACCAATAGCCTTAGCTGCTTCATAAGCGTCCAAGGCATCTCGGCTTTCGCCAAGAATGGTCTTCAGCATCTCGGGAGAGTTTCGATTAAGGAGACGCTCACGAAGACCAGAAGCTAAAGCTCTCTGCTCAGGGTTAAGGGTGGACTGCTCAAGAGCCGACTCGAATAATGGCACGTTGCCCACGACAGCGGGATTAATCAGAACATTGCCATTGCTGTCTGTATCGAAAGCCGTCTGAAGTTTATCGGCGCGATACACAGGGCCACTCAGCATTTTGACAAAGTCGTTCAGGTTGCGGTTAATCTCCGCCTCCGAATACCCCTCGTCTTCGAGAGCTAATTTCAATTTATAAAATGCGCCATAGTCCCGATCCTCCTCGGGAGTCTCGTCTTCGCCTTTGCCGACAAGACTCTTGATCGCTCCAGCCGCCCCGAGTATGCCATCAGCAACTAGCTTGAAAGGGGCAGCAACTACCTGCTTACCCACATCGGCAGTTTTTTCAAGGCCACTCATCTCCCCGAACTGCTCCGATCTTTTATAATCAGAAACTTGCCTATCTAAAATACTAGCTACAGAAGGGTCAGCTTTGTATCTGTCCTCAATAACATTTAAGATTGCCGAATCGCGAACAACTCTAGCTTTAGTAGTGAGTCCTCCATTAAGGGGGGTGAGGTAGTCTTCGAGTAGGGGTAAGTCCGAAGCTTGCATCGCCCCACTAGCAAGCAGGGAATCCAACTGTCCCGTGATGTTCTCGCGAGTTACGTCCTCACCAATATGTAGATCGCGGGAGCCATCTGCACGAGTAATGGCGGCGAGGGGTAAGTCTCCCCGCTTGACAGCAGAAATGCGAGCATCGCGGATGAGATCACTGTCCTCCATTATAGGGGCAATCTCCGCCTTGTAATCTTCGATAAGGTTGGAGTTGCGTTGCTTGCCAATTCGGTAGCGGCGAAGCTGTTCTGCCTGTGCATCTTCGGGAGTCCCGTAGACATAGTCAGCAGAGAGGTGCTGCTCTACAAAGTGAGTGTCGGAATCAAAAGAATCCTTAGCCCCATAAAGAAAATTTCCTCGCGATACTTTATATTCTTCCTCCCCTGCATTCGGGTCGAGGTATCCATCTTGGACGGCTTTTTGCTCCAACCCCCTATCAATCTCAGCCGAAGTCTGGCTATTAAAAGTTCCGTTCTTGGAGTGAGTAACTCGCAAGTAGTCTCCGTAGTCTCGGAGGCGTTGATCGGCAGCAGTGTCGGAGTGATCCAATGACCACTCGCTAAATGGTTTTATTTCCAGCATGGTGAAAATACCCGGTAGGGTGTTGATTATTTAGTCTAGTTAAAAATAGGAGAACCAGCGTCGCTTTGTTGTATGGGAGAACGAAGTTCAGGAGGAATAGATGTAGAAGGATTATTACGTATGGTGGAGGCAATTTCTAGGAGAACCATCGGGTCTCCCATAGCCGCCTCGGCGGCAGTTTTCTGCTCATCTGATCCATAGTCTTTGATTATGCGAATAACGGATTGTTCGTCCTGTAGTGTAGCGAACTCAGGTGGGTCTTTGATTTCCCCCGTAACTCCTTTCTTAAATTCGACATCATCAACGCGATTGAAGAGACCATCTTTTCTTACATAAATACGCTTTCTCTCCTCTTCGTTAAGTTTACCGGAGGAAACTTGGGCAGTCTTACGCTGTGTTTCGGCAGCTATCAGGCTCCCATACACCGCAATAGGCAAGCGGTCTTGGTCGGTTGGTTCGCGGCCATACATAGCCGTAAATGCCTGAGCTGCTTGTCCAGCAACCGCAGGGCTGCGGTTCATCATAACGGCAAAAGAGACACCCTCTTCCTCTTGTTTCTTATATCCAGACAGAGAGCTAGTCATGCCATTAAACGCAGCGGCAACTCCCGGATTACTGGAAATCATAGCCCCATACTTAACCGCGAGACCTCCAGTAAGTCTAGTAGCCTCCTCTCGGGTAATCGAGGGATCATTCAAAATAGAGTCCAGCTCGGCTTGGATGGGTTGCATCTCTGATGCCATGCGGCGTTCACGAGCAGCGTCCTCTCTCGCACGAGTAAGACTATTAATGGTAGACTCATACGCAGCTTGACCACGATAAAGTTGCATCTCGTTGTTACGAGCCTTCATCTCCTCATTGAACATCCCCGTAACTTCACCGCTACGCTGGGCAAACATTTGTCTGGCGCGGTCGCCCCTCATTCCAGACCCGTAGGTCGCACGGAAGTATTCTTTTTTGAGGGGCTGAATGTCCTGCTCATAAGAAAGAGCACCCTCAAGGGCTGGGTTCTGCTCTATAAGACTGCGCTCAGATTCAGGTATATTATCCTCTTGAGTGGTGGGCATAAAGGAAGACTCCGTGAACTCGGGAGGTTTCCGAGCCACTAGGGGTTCTGCACCATCATAAAGATCAAAGTCGTCCATGCGTGTAGGGGGAGAATATCAGATGGTTCACTCTATGCCTAGAGAACAAATCAATTAAAAACTGGGTATGCCTTGTCTATTTTGTGTGGCAAATGCGCGATCCAATTCTCTCTTGCGCATAGCCGCACGTTGCTCGGGAGTAGCGTTGCGGTAGCCATCTCCCTTGGAAATAGTTTTCATTCTATTGTCGGCGACATACGCGGCGTGGGCTATTCTTCGGGCGGCAACGCGCTCTTGGGGGGTCATGTCGCGGAGATTACGGCCAGCAAGGACTTCATCAAAGTAGGGCTTGATGTCCTTTCTGTTCTTCTCGCGGATTTTCTGATCCATCTTATTGGACGCAATATCTCTCTCAGCCGAGAGTGTCTCGTCTTGAGCTTCCAACATTACGTCAGCCAAATCGGCGGCTGCCCCAGCCGTGTCTCCTCCGCCCCCAGCGATGCCGGGCACAGCTCGATAAGCCAACTTAGCCGCGTTGGCTAAACCAGCGCGGGTAACTAGACTACCCTCCCCGAGGTCTTCCCGCAGGGCGGCCATATCTTCGTTGTCCGCAGAAGAGCGTTTGCCAAGACCTTCTCTAAGCACGCGATTCATGGTCGCGCCAGTTTGTAGAACATCAGTGCCCGCCCCAATCGCTGTTCCTGCTTTAGATATTTTATCTAGCTTACCCCCAGTCCCCGCTTTAGGCGCTTTAGGTTTTTTATCTACCTTACCTCCAGTCCCCGCTTTAGGTTTTTTATCTACCTTACCTCCAGTCCCCGCGCCAACAGCACGGGCTGGTTTCTTATCTCCAGTCCCCGCGCCAATAGCACGGGCCACTTTAAGGATAGGACGATTAGTCAACTTAGTTGCCTTAGTCATTAGATCAGCTTCTTTTTGAATCAGTTCAGGAAGCATCTCTTTACCTGCGGATATGGCTTTATCCACGTTGCCTCTTTGCCTAAGCAGATCGGGCAAGTTTGCGGACGTAGCTTTGACTGTATCTACTATTTGATCCGCTTGCTGGAGATTAGCCTTGGCTTGGGATAAAGCATTAATGGCATCAGCAGAGCCGTCGAGGGCTTTTCTCGCAGTGTCTACTGCCTTCCTCGCCTCGTCCTGATTTCGTAACGCCGACGAAAGGCTAGGAATTTCCCCACTCGCTTTCATAGTCTTGTTGATCGCATCGTCAAGTTGACCTCCGCGTGCTGTAGCCGCGTCTTTCAACTCAATAACTTTGGCACTTTCGAGTGACGCCTTGTTGAAGGCATCTACCGCATCTCCAGCCTTTTTAAGCGGAGCGTCAAAGACTCTCCTTGCAGCACCTACCGCACTAAGCGGACGTCCTACTGCGGTGGTTCCCGCCATCTTTTCAAGAGTAGTTTCCGTAGAGTTGGGGAGAGTTCGAGTAGGCGCATTAGAAAATGACTCCATAAGGTCTTCACTCGTAATGGCAGCCGAAGCAGGAGGCCCGACTGTGGGGGCATCAAGAGAAGCTGGGTCGGGACCTTTAGGTCTTGCAATCGCGGATGGGAGATCATCGGGATTTGGCCGCTCGTAAGGTCTCGGCATAGGAACTCCTCTAGTCGCTTCAGGATACTCTGGATTAACATACCTATCCGATTCGGGCGCATACCTATCCGATTCGGTCGCAGCGTCGGACATCCCCTCCTGAGACTTCTTATAATTCTCAAGTTGCTTTTCGTAAGCCTCATAACGACGTTCGGAACGAGAAGGACCAAAAGGCTTCGGGCCTTCCCCTCTCTCATACGCTTCTTCCGCAGCTAGTCGCATCTCACGCAAAGCAAGCCCAGCAGGTTTGCCATCAATCATGCCCCCTGTATATTTAGGCTCCGTGGGGCGAGCAATAGAAGACGGAATTGTATCAGACCTACTGGGTGTAGTAGAAGACGCCATGCCCCCACCCGAGCGACGGGCATAGTCTGCCATACGAGACGCCCTCTGTCGGGCATACATTTCAGGAGCGGTTTCTCCAGCGCGTGCTCCAGTCTGTTGGTTGTTTATCTTGTTGAAATTTTTGTCGTATCCGTAGTCCTCGGGCTTATACCCAGCAGCCACAGCCGCAGCTCGTTTGTCTGCGGTCTCCATACGGGCTTGTTGAGCAAGACGTTCTTTAGTGCTCGGGATACGAGACCCCATTACATCGGCACTGTTAATGCCCATGCGCTGACCTTGAGGTTGTTTATATTGAGAACTGCGTCTCCCGTATTTTCGGACTGCTTCACTGGCCATGATACGTTACCTTGTAACTTAATTAGTCTAGTTACGCAAGAGCATATAACTACGCGAAAAACCTCCGTGAACGCTTGGTATTCTCGACGACGGAGGGGAGTCCTTCGATGATCATGTCGAGTGCTTTCCGATCATCTTCCTTCCGTTTTTCATCTCGTTCCATCGCTCGCTTCGCGCCTTTGATGGGTCTGTTGATATCCCAATCAAGCATCCTACGATCATAGTCCACTTCCTTCGGCCCCATCCGATGTTCTTTGAGTCGCTTCGAGAAATACAAAATACGCTTACCTTCGGGAGAAAGATACTCAGGGGGGTTATCTACCATTTCCAAGAACTGCTCCCGATTTTTAATTCTAGACCCTGTGTTCTTAAACACCTCCCGCTGCAAACGCCCCATAGCTTGGACAGTCTCAGATGGTTTTGCCATGTGTGCGCCGAAAGCACTGGAGCCCTCTAAAGCCTGAGAGAACGGAGTGTCAGCTTTTGTATACGAGCTATTAGGTCTGGCGTAGTGATGACCAAGTTCATGCTCAAGAGTATCCTCCGCAGAGCCAATTCTGTCCTCGGGGGAGTATGAGTTGGCGGTGAAGAACCGCTGGGCACGTCGTTTGTCTCGGATGTCGCGCTTCGTGCCATCTTCATCAAAGGGCTGTAGCATATCCCGATAGAACTGCTCGTTCTGTTTCTGTATCGCCTTACTCTCTTTATTGGGGACGGAGACGCGGGGGCTTATGGATCGGTCATGTGGAACCATGTAAAATCCTGAGTATTCTTCCCGTTCCACAGGGACAGGATCAAACAACCGCGAGTATGAATCAGATCGGAGAACACCATCTTTCTCGTTGGCTTTCTGTGCCGCAAGAACTTCGCCCTCAAACTGGTCTCCGTAATAAGGACGGATTACATCGGCGGGGGTCAACGAACCGCTACCACTATCCATCACTTCTGCAACAGAACCACCACTCGGCGCAGGAGGTTCGGAGTAGGCTGAAACACGCTCCGCCGATTGTTGGCGTAGCTCCTCGATAGCTGCCTCTATATCCGAAGCGTCGCTCTTCTGCTTCTTGGGCTTTTTCTTTTTAGGTTCCTCGCTTTTACGATAAAGAGCATCGAGTATCTCCGAAGCGTCGCTCTTCTGCTTCTTGGGCTTTTTCTTTTTAGGTTCCTCGCTTTTACGATAAAGAGCATCGAGCACATCCATCCCTCTCTGAGAAAAATCTTCAGGGATCGAATCCGTAGGAGTAGGGGGCATGGCGGGGAGTCTAAAGTTCGCGGGGCTAATTTACAAGTAGACAATTACAGCAGCCTTTGCTCTACGCAATCACCCCGCCGAGAGGCGTGTATCTGAACCCTGTTCCCTGACTCCTGAATCATGGTTCAGGAAACAGGTTACACTGTAAGATATTGTAGAAAGGTATCTAATATATCTGGTTGAAAACCACTTCAAAAACTTTCTCTATTATATACTTTTCAGAGTTAGAAGAGTTAGGAGATTAAGTTTTCTATATTCTCCTAATTCTTATAATGCTTATAAGTGCCTTCTGGAAAAACTTTTCAAACTAATCCTACAGGTCAGAAAAAGCAAATTGACTAATCCATGCCGTGTAAAAATATCTAGTCTATCAGAAATGGAGTGTGCCTCGCGGCTTGCTTTTTGACAATAAGATTACTTCCGCTTGCGTCCGCTTGCAGTCGTAGACCACTTCACTTTCGAGGGGCCTGTCTTCTTTCTCGCTTCTGATTTGCTAATCTTTGAAGCTACCGCTTTCGGGCGACAGGCAGGGTAGCCTCTCTTGGATTTACCCTTGGCAGACTTTCGCCCACACGCCTTCCCCGTTTTGACGTCAACCCAATCTTCGTCGAACCATTTGCCGAGACCACCCCTAGACTTACTCTTTTTCTTGGCGGCCATTACTTTTTCCTCCGAGTTGTTTTCTTGGCTACCTTATTGTTTCCCCCAGACCACTTGCCTCCTTTGGACTTGTATTGTTTCGCGGCCCAAGCGTTGGCATAGGCGGAGGGGTATACATCGAACTTGCTCTTGGCTTGCGATTTCATTCGAGACCACAACGCGGGATTAGACGGCTTCGGTTTTTTCTTAGCTGGCATACTTGAGTATGTCACAATTAAACATTTATGGCAACAGCCTTGCAGACCGCTATGAAATCCTCTTGGCTGTAATGTTGCTTCATCATATTGACCTGCTTAGTAAGTATTTGTGAGTTCTCTCTTGTGTAGCCTAGTTCGCTATTGATGCGATCAATGGACGCAGGGGCTTTATGTATGGAACCAGATTCAGGAAATTCTATGCCCCAACCAGTCAGCGCACACTTACTGTTCTGCCCCTCCATAATTTCCGCAACATCGTCTATTGTAATTCCCCAATAGATCCCTCTGGTTTCGGCACTATACTTAAACTTATTATACCAAGAGACACGGATGCCCCTATGCCACCCCATGTTTTTTTTCTTCGGGTCTCTGTTGGAACATTTCCTACAGAGCTTGCCTAGCCTAAACGAATGTTTGGCATACGACCCCCGCACGTAGCTTTGCTCTCCCCCGCACTGAGGGCACGTCTTGTGCCACCGCCCGTCCGTCCCTTTGTAAACTTGGGCCTCGCGGGAGTCCATGATGGTGCTTTGGTTAATTCACCATTTCGCGGAATTAGCCCAATAGGCGGCAGACATCTTACCTTTGCTGATGTTCTTAGCGTGTCGGGCCTTGAAAGATTTGCGCCTAGCTTTCTCCTTCGCGGTCTTGGGAGACTTACCTGCACCCCTTACGCCTTGCTGACCAAAACGAATCGTCTTCACTTTATCACCTTCCTTCGCCACGACGACGTGCGACTTGGTAGGATGATTGGGGGTGCGCTTGGGCTTGTTGACCCCTGAAACTCCAGCGCGTTTTACCGCCGCTGCCGCTTTGCTGGTTTTTTTATTCTCAGCCATAACCAAGAAATTACACGTATTGCTATTTAATATCAAGCATTTTGAGATAGCAGCCGTGAGGCGCATCATTTGCGGTATCGTTTAGCAACCCTATCCCACGCAGGGAAGAACAGCTCATCCATACACCGCACAATCGCTTCCTCCTCCATTGACTCGCTGAAGGCTACACCTCCGATTGCCAAGGCAGCATGAACCATTTCGTGCCTCAGAGTAGACAGGTAGAAAGCCTTACTCTTCATTGCTCGGCTCGACACAGAAATCGTTTTCTCGTCGTGGTCATACTCCCCCCAATCCTCAAAGTTCTCTACGACTTTGATTTTAACTCGATGCCCACCAATCAGGACAGAGCGTTGTGGTTGGAATGACACGGAACCACGATAGTGTGTATCGAGAATACTGTCAATTCGGCTTGTTAAACATCAAGCATTTTGAAGTATCCGTCGTAGGCGCGAGTAATGTCCGACACCCTATTGAGCTTCTCGTCTTGGTTCAGCAGTGCTTGAAACAGCTGCTTATCCGAACACCACTTCCTGCCTGTCCAGAACTCGAACCCGCTATAGTCGCTTTTATACAGGGAGTGCCGCTCGTAGCTTGGCCCTAAGTAAACGTGGCTGAGTCCAAACTTGTCTGCAAACTCTACCTCAAGGTATGTGGAGTATTTGCCTAAGTAGAGTTCTGGTTTAGCGTAGTCCCAACAAAACTGGTGTGACAGCAGCTTAGAACCACATATTTCCATAGCGGTGAAAGCGGTGTCGCCGAACAGAATAAACCATTCATTGTCGGCTCCATACGACGCGAGAAACTCATCACGATCCATTCTGTCCTTGTAGCCTTTTCGGGCTACGTATGTTTCGTATATGCGATACAGGGAGTCTAAGTCTGGATCTTGGGTAAACTGTATTCCTACGTCGCTGAGTCTACGCCGCAGCTTGCGCTCGGTTTTGGTTTTCTCGTAGGTAGCAAGATTGATTCGGGACTGCCTACTCTGATACCAGATAATGTCGTTTTCCTTTTTGAAATTGGTGTCTTGGTTATACCAGATATTAGAAGGACACCACCCATTGTCTAGAGCCCAGTTGTATTCTACAGGCTCAAAGGTCGCGCTGACCAGACAGTGAATAAAGTCGGTATCGGCTTGCTGTCCACAGGTATGGTCAAAGAATAAATTCATTGGTCGTCTTTTGAGCTGGTCGTTTCATTGTTCAGAACAGTTTGGATCAAGAGACGCTTCGCTCTCTCGTCCTGTTGGGTTCGCGTAACAATCGGGGAGCCTTTTCCCGTTGCGAATAATCCATGCGGGCGCTGCCGCTTTGACTATGGAGCGAGCCTCTTTCATGTTCGGGGCGATGGCCCTGATGGGGCCAATGTGTCCTCCGTTGCGGTTCCACATTTCAAATTGATACACGCGAACAAGTCGTGGCTGGTCAACTGCTGCCAGCGTTGGAGTCGATTGTGTTTTCATGAGTCTTTTCTGCTGGCATCAGTGCCAGCACAGTTTGCGTTCTCGGTTGGCTTTTTAATCACATCGACAACATCATCAATCAACTTTTCCGTGGCCATAGCGTTATCCACTTTTGACCTCTTAAAGCCTGTTGTAGCTAAGATATATTCTAGTCGTTTTTGGTCTTTTATTAATTGGTTCAGCAATTCAGCCTCAACGCCGAACTTAGTAAGTAAATCAATCTTCAGCTTTTCGGCAGATTCATTGGTGAGGGTGTTTGCTTTCCACTTGTCTAGGCGTTCAGGGTCAATCATGGGTCGGTGTCCTTTCGGCTTGTTGGTGTCGTAATCGGGCGACCATGATATGTGTCCTGTTTGTGGTCTATCTTTCATAACTCGGAAGGTGTGTGAGCTTGGGCGTTCGGCCACCAATTTGGAAGTGTCCAGCGGAGGACATGTAACCTCCCACGCCACTTCCAGCGAATTGATCGCCAAGAGTTTCGTGCCTTGTTTTTCGGAAGCACTAATCCGACCCTTCCTTCACGGCAGTAGGAACATGTGCATCCGTTATCGTGGACTTCCCGCAGCACCCTGTTGGATGCACGGATTTCCCACATTTTGCGTGATCTCGGTCGAAGGCCGAACAAGGCAGTGGACTCAATGCCCACCTCTGCGGCGTTGTCTGGTGTGTCTTTTATTGTCATTGGTTGTGGTGGTAGGAATCCATTTACATTCTAGGGATTTGTCGAAGGTCATAAGGTATCGGTGTTTTCGTGAGCGGGGTCTCCATTCACCCTTAATGCCTTTTGTCTTTCCCCGACTATGTTTCACATACGATCCATCAGGTTGCTCTATCCAGAAGTCTTTCTTCGCCGCTGACATCCCGTAGTATTTGAAGTTACAGGCACGATATACTGTCCCCGTATGGTGGTTGTCGTCCGCGTAGCTTAGGATCGCTCGGACTTTTGTATCTCTCCTGAGCTGCCGTATAGACCGCGACACAAACCAGCTTGCAAGGTTATGCTCTACCTCCTGCACGTCAGGACGAAGAACCAGTCTCGACAGTTCAAATAGACCTTCTTGATCGTCCCGCTCCAATCCGTAGCACCCTTTAGCCAGTTCGGGGACTGGGAACCCCGTATAGATTACTACCCCAACTATTTGCCCATAAAAATCTAGCCCGTAGTTGTATCCGCTCTTGAACCCTTTCGACTCATCTTTGAGGTAGTGATACGTCAAGAGTAGACCTTTCGATGTATCTTTACCTATTCTTCTTATTTTGTATTCAGATTTCATTGGTATTAAATGTCGGTTATTGTGTAGTTTATCAGACATTAACAGTCTGGATCAGCAAACCCTTCGGGTTCCTGTCCTGTTGGGTGCGGCCTAGAAATTCGATAGAGTTCAAGGGCGCTATCCACTTCTCCCGCAAGTTTCTGCATTGAACGCATCATGTCTTGATCTGGTTTTTCCCTATTTGCTGCGGCCATGTGGACGCGATCAAGGAACCGCACAAGCTGTCCCACAGTAATATCGTCCGCTAAATGGGCCGAACAAGACAAAGCACGCAACCCCTCCGGTTCAGGGCATGAGTGGCCGTCCACCAGCTCCGCGCTAGTTAGCGGTTCGTTGCAAAATTTACAGTTCATCGGGGTGGGTGTTCTTGGGCGTTCTCGGTTGGTGGTTCCTGTCCTGTTGGGTTATCCTTAAGGATTTCGTCGGCAACATTCCATGCTACGATGAGTCTGTTACCAACGTCTTTTCCGTTGCTTATATCCTCAGTGATAGCCACAAGATCGCGTATAGCATTCTCTGCTTCCGTAGCCTTTTGGATATACCTATCCATCGTCCATTCGTCGGGACGGTCTATTCTGCCTCGCTTTAGTTGTTCGCTCAGTTTCATGATTTAGTTCTATTTCGTTATCTCAGGTGTTGGATGAACTCTCTCGTCTTAATAACTATGGTTTCGATGGTTACAGATTCAATCGCACACTGAAACCCCTCGCCACGCTTCTTCATGCACTCTCTTGCGTCTTTTAGCTTTTCAAATGTGCCAAGCTCTGCGGCATAATCGGTCACTATGTATTGACGCTTAATAGTTTTTTCAACTTCGGTGTTCATGGTTGTTCTCGTTTGGTGGTTCCTGTCCTGTTTGGTTATCTGAATACAGCACGTCGGGAATCGAACCCGCTTCTCTCGCCTCCCCTTACGTTGG
>Ga0098054_1000270_pt1 | contig 42971 bp, 44 predicted proteins | sample 16_taG_FD_75048 | JGI IMG/M metagenome (GOLD analysis project Ga0098054, IMG submission 75048) | Marine viral communities from the Subarctic Pacific Ocean - 16_ETSP_OMZ_AT15313 metaG | ecosystem: Environmental > Aquatic > Marine > Oceanic | place: Pacific Ocean | collected 2015-01-18
GAAGTAGCTGCAGTAGTGACACCTGTCACATCTCCTGCTTCTAATGCTTGCCAAGAAGATCCGTTATAGATCTGCAATCTTGAATCTGTTGAGTTATATATAACTTCACCAGTTTGAGCAGATGAAATAGCATTTCTCTGAGTGGTTGTAAAACTAGGTATTATTGGACCACCATCAGTAGATCCTGCCACAAATTCAGAAAAACCTGTGGTATCACCACTAGTAGTCACTACTCTAATTAAATGTTTTCTATTTGCCATTATTTCCCTTAATTAAGATTCTTTCATAGTTTAGCATTATATACCTTTCTTATAGTCTTTTTGCGTAGCGTTAAAGCCCAAACCTACTTTTGTAGAAGTTAAATTCAGTAAGCACCTCTTGTGCTGTCAATGCTACATTGTGTGATTTAATAATATACATTCTTCCACCCCAATAATCTCCTGTATATCCATGACCTATTTTTACTGCTTGGCCACCATTAACTGCACTTCTACCTGTAGTTGTAGTATCTGTTTCTACTCCATTTAAATACCATTTTAAGTTTGTAGTATCTCTTGTCATACAAACATTTACAACATTACCATTTGATTGCAACCCACCTGAATTTAAGTGCCAATAAGGACTACCATCACTACCATTAGTTCCATAGAAATAAGTAATATCATCTCCTGTTTCGTGTGTCATCGTTCCTAGACCAGCATACGATTGATTCCACAAGTTTCTTCTTCCACTCATATCACTTGACCTAAACCACAAACTTATGGTTTGATTAGATGTCCAACCACTCATATACGAAGAGTTGTAACTTCTTTGCATATAATCATTAGAGCTATCAAAAACAAATGCTCCACCATAATCTATGCTGCTGCTTGTAGAAATAGATAGTCCATTGTAAGCAGTTGCATTTAAGTTATTGCCTGATCCATCTATAACGGAAGATCCACTCATTCCATATAGTTTTGCATCATAATTCATAACTATGCCTCTAGTATTTTGAGCTGTTCCGTATAGGTCATCTAAAACTAGATCTTGCACCTCAGAAATAGAAAAGACACCTTTGTTGTTATTTCCACCTTGCTCAGGCTCTTTACCACCGATATAACCATATTTAGTATTACCCATTCCAATCTCCCCTATATATTTGATTAACTTGCTCTTCAGTATCTACAACTATCTCTAATAACCCATCCAAAATTTCAGGTGTATCTCCTATCCAAGTAACCATAAACATACTTTCATCATTTGTAAATGTTACATTTTGATACAATTCAACAATATTTATATATTGCAAATTTTCTTTTAAAATAAATCCATAAGTCTTTTTACTTTCTCTAGCTACAAAAATATCATTTTCTTGATCGTAGTAATCTCCAATACCTGCATAGAAACCTCTAAAGTTTGCGTTATAAGAAGTTTGCACCCAACTACCCTCTAAACCTAATTCGTGTAAAAATTCTTCTCCTCTGTGTTCTTCCTCATTCGGAACAACTACAACCTCTGTAACTTGATTGTTTTTATCTAATTGTACAAAATGAGCCATATTATCCTTCCCACTGATACCTTATTAGTACTATACCACTACCGCCGGCACCACCAATGGTTGATCCAGATCCTCCAGAGTAGCCCCCTCCTCCTGCTCCACCACCTGTGTTGACATCCCCACTGCCAGCAACTGAAGTACTTGAAGTTCCACTTTTACCACCACCTGAAGGAGAGCTTCCCCCATTTCCGTGACCTGAACGAGTTCCTCCTCCACCACCTGAAGCAAAATATCCACCTTCACCTACTGATGTTCCAAAGTAAGCAGAAGCGTCATATCCTGATCCACCATTACCTCCATGGCTACCTCTATTTGCTCCTACTCCACCTTTTCCGCCTCCGCCTCCGCCTCGGTTTCCATCTCCTATTCCTCCATTATTTCCTTGACCAGCAGTTGATGATCCACCTCCTGTTTTAGCATTAGCACCTCCACCACCAGATCCCCCAGATCTATAATCTTCTCCACCGGCGTGTGGTGCGCCTCCACCACCACCTGTGACAGTATTACCAAATGCAGATGTTGTACCACCTCTAGTTCCTGATTGAGGATAGTTGTTCCAACCTCTACCACCATTGCCTCCTCCACCAATAACTATTGAGAAAGATCCTGTTGATAAAGATTGATTTGTCCAAAGTATAGTTCCTCCGGCACCCCCGCCACCACCTATGACTCCTCCGCCTCCGCCTCCGCCTGCGACTGTCAAATAATCTATATAAGAAACACTTCCTGTATCTGTGACAGAAAAAGTCCCTGAAGCAAGAAATTTATGAACTCTATAAACGACATCACTTATTGTGACTGTGTATGTAACTCCACCTGTAGCTGTCGGTGGTGTGAAAGCATAAGTATTAGCTATCTTTAAACCATAGTCTTCTTCTGATGTGAATTTACCTGATAAAGTTTCATCTGATGTACTGTTTAATTCACTACCTTCACGAGTTTCTGGTGGTTTACCTCTATATCCAAATACGCGAGGCAGTCTTCTACGAGCCATTATGAAACTCCTACTAAGTTTTTGATAAAAGATACTGCTTGATCTCTCTCAGATGTACCTAATGTAGTATTCCAATACCAAAATCCATACACACACCAATCACTATGTTCTGCAATATTACTACCATAATTTAATGTCCAATAGTTAGAGGTACCACTTCCACCTGTACCACCATAATTACTACCATTGTAGTAACCTCTAAAGTAACCATTTTGGCTTACACCTACAACCCAACTTGTTCCTGCTCTGTCACTTTGATCTGTGAGCCAACCCTCATGATAAGCAACAGGAGTTGCTGCACCCCAAAAACCTGATAGCCAATTACCACCAGAGGCATTCCAAATTCTTGACTCAGTTCCATTGTATCTAGCTACCCAAATCCCTGTGTAATTACTATTACAAGTTGTATGACTAAATCTAATTCCTGCACTTGTATTACCCTGTACCCATTCTGTTATATTGGTAGCATTATTACTTGAAGATCCTGTATTGTATGTAGGATTACCCCTATAAGCACTTGAATTATTATTGCCTTGATAGTCATTCCAAACATTAGTTGAGTCATTAAATGTGCTAGGAACATAAATATTTAGTGGTAGCGTTGATATATCTGGTACTACATCTGAAGTATTTATATCTATCTGTTGAGCAGCTTGCTGAGTATCAAATTTTCCTACTATCTGTTTTATGTCATCATGTTCAGGTGTTTTACCTATATAATTTTCATTAGGTGTAAAAGGCATGTTAAACCTTTATGTAATCTCTAAAATACTCGCAAAGGCTTCCAGATCTCCTGAAGTTGCGCCACCCTGTAATTGAATGTAGTCGCCTGCCTCCAAGACTATTTTTGATGTTCCTGCGAGTTCTAATGTAGAGTCAGCAGGGACAGTAATCGTATAAGCTATTCTAGCGTTAGTTGAAGTGTCACTATCAACAACATCTGCTGTAATAGTATCATCGTTTGCACCATCTATATTCGTGATCCTAAGAGTCAAAACTATTGCTGTAGTTGAAGCGGGGCATGTATAGACTGTCGCAGCAGAAGATGTAATATCCTGATACGCATTTTTAAATGTTTCGGCCATTGTGATTTCTCCTAACTAAGTGCTACTACTAGACCTAAACTTGCTCCGGCAGATCCTGAGGCCATAGCATCCCAACTGCTACCATTGTACACTTCCAATTTTGAAGTTGTGGTATTCCAAATCACTTCACCGGCTGATAAAGATGACAAAGCATCTCTTTCAGTAGTTGTGTAAGCTTTAAGTCCTACAGGTACTGTAAAATCTACACTAGCTCCTGTAGTTCTTGGTCTTATTTCATTTACTTTTAATATTGACATTTATTCTCCTATAATCCATATCTGCTTCTTGTAGCGTTATAGTTTGCTAAAATATTCGTTGCACCTATATCGGCATTGTAAACAGCGGCTTCTCCAATAGTTCCGGGGAAATTTCTATCTGCACCTTCATCATTTGCACCTAAAGTAAAACCACTTGTTGTGCTATATGTTTCTCCTGAACTTCTAGTTATTGTGTCTGTTAATGATCCATTAATATACATTTTTAATTGACCAGGGCTACCTGCATCCCAAGTAACTGCATAATTATGCCAATTACCATCTCTTGTGTTTTCTCCAAAATCCAGATCTAATTCATCATAAGTACTTGTCCACCCATAAACATTCAAATCTGTACCACCTGATTGAAATGCCAAAACAAACATTTCATTTGCATTTCTTGTATTACCTAAAGCAGCAGGAGCATGATCTGAATAAGCAGTACCTTTCATCCAAAACTGTATTGTTCTAGCAGTATTTCCTACAACAATAGAGTTAGCTGTCCAAGCATAGTCATTGGAGCCATCAAAAGAGAACGCACCACCATCACTTGATGTATAAGTAGCACCTGATATTGTCATATTATTGTTATTGCCTGATAAATCTGACCAAACACTTCCTGATCCTGAATATGAATTAGAATCACTAGCATCTACATGAAGTACTAAGCTTGTAGTACTTATTCCATCAGTTGCGTTTTCATATTTTTCATATACTTCAAGTAATGGTGTAGCACCATTTAAAAATTTAAAATGATACAAAGTTATTGAACTTGTTGCATTGTTTACTTGCGTTGTAGTTCCTGAAGGTTTTTTTGCAGGAGCTTCGCTACCACTATTTACTGTTACTTTTGTAAATGACATTGTTTTAGCAGCAGAAGCATGCTGAGTTACTTGTAAATAAAATTCTGTATAACCACTTGAAGGAACATTAGTGAAATCAATATCTGTTATATTTTCTGTTAATGTAATTGTTCCTGCTTTCCCACTATTCATATTGATAGCAATAGCACCTGAACTTGAAGTTAAAGATTGTATTGTTTCTGTAGTTGAGGCATCTAAATAAGCACTTCCAATAGTTCCATCTTTAATTAAGACTCCATCAATAGTTACTCCTGCTGCTGAAGTATTCTCTGATATTGTATCTACTTTTATTTCACTAGCCATTATTTATCCTTATGGTTTTGGGTTGTCATCTTTTACTTCTTGGATAATTGCTTTCCAACTATCTATTCCATTATGAAAAATTTCATCTAATTGATCTTCTATTGAGGGGTAAGCCATCTGTCTAGCAGTTTTATAACCATTAGCTTCTTCATCAAGCTGTCTAGCTCTTTCGTTTTCTGCCCAAGTATTTAATGTTGCTTCTATTTCTTCAGCAGTTAAATCTACTTGAACACCATTGACAATTTTATGCGTTGGTGCATCAAAACTTGCTTTAATAACTTCTAGTGACTGTGCCATTATGTTTTACTATATCCATATAAATAGATATCTCCACTTACTGTACCAGAAGAGGCAAACAATTTAAGTCCTGTTACTTCTTCTAGGCTGTCTAAACTCATACCTGTTTGCAACTGTCCACCATCTTTCCAAGAGCCTGTAGCAAGTCCTGTAGTTGCAACAGTAGATACTTGTGGATTCCATAACTCAATATTAAATGAGTAAGAAGAGGCAGTACCTGTTCCATTGGATAACATAACATAGTTAGCATTTGCAGATGCAGTACCTTGATTCCAACCATTTGTACCTGATATGTAATAATATCTACTATCGTGCTTTGATGTTATATCAGCTCCAGAAGATCCACCATTTCTAAATGTTATTCTCATATCGCCACCACTGTCACACTTAAAATTATTTAATATCATTTTGTAATTTTGATAAGTTGAAGTAAATACATTATCAAATGTAATATCTGTAGCTGTACTTGCATTTGTATTACTAATAAAAACTAAACCATTAGTATCAGTATCTACTGACAATGTAGAAACATCTACGCCATCTACTGTACCATCTTTAATTAAGACACCATCTATGGTTACACCATTAGCAGATGTTTGTTCGTTTATTAGATCTACATTAAGTTCTGACATTGTGATAATTCCTTCCTAAACCAGAATTATAGTTGTTAGATCCCAAATCTTCGTTATTCCACTCAACATAGTCGTTATCGTGTGTTGCTTTGTGTAAATCTTTTATCACACCACTACCAATGTTCCTGCTACATCTACTGTACCTTCTATATCTAAAGGTCCTGCAGCAACTGTTCCTGTATTGGCTGAAATTGTAAAACTTTCACCTGATGCAAGAGTTGTTCTATGTAAGAAGAATCCACCATTAGCTGACATTGTTGCATTGTTGTCAATTATCATTCTTTCAGTGCCACCGGTATCTATTCTTACTTTATCTTCATCAGCACTTTCTTCTACATGAATCCTGGTATCTCCATCTGCATCTTCTATATTTGTAGGTCTTTGAGGTACAAAGTTTGATCCATCATAAACTAAGCTATCACCTGTAGCAAGTCCTGTTGTGCTTGCATCAGTTAGGTCATTAACACCTACAGATCCTCCTGAGTCTGCCCAAGAAATAGTTCCAGATCCATCTGTTGTTAATACTTGACCACTTGTACCTGCACCACCATTAATCTTAAGTTTTGCAGACTTGACATCTACAACACCATCAGATTCTATTCTTAATCTTTCTGTACCTGCAGTTGACATTCTTATGTCATCAGCATCAGTTGTAGCTTCTACTTGGATTTTGGTATCATTGTCACCATCTCTAAATGCCGTTGCAGCAGCACTTGTAGAAGTAATTTGTATAGGATCTACAGTACCATCAGTCAAAGTGACATCGATATCAGTACCTGTACTACCTAAGTTTAAAAATTCTATTGGATCAGAAGTAGTTCCATCAGATAATGTAAGTGGGGCTTCACCAGTTAAGGCACCTCCACTACTACTACCAATATTAGATTTAGCTACTTTCTTATACACTCCTGCACTTGTATCGTATACAATAAGTAAATCATCATCTGCCGGTGAGCTGTCTGCAGTAAGACCTGTCGTAAAACTTGTTGCGAGAGATGTAGCAGTACCTTCAAAAGTAGCAGCAACAAATGTTTCTGAGCCTACTGTCCATTTATCATTTGTTTCATCCCAAACTAATGTTTTATTGGTAGCTGTGCCTCTTTCTATCTCTATACCACCATCTTGTGAAGGTGTTCCTGTTTCATCAGAGTTAAGTGTTATTACACTATCGCCAATATTTACTGTATTTGAATTTACAGTAGTAGTCGTTCCTGAAACTGTTAAGTTACCTGTTATAGCTGTGTCGCCACCAACACTTAAATCATTTGTGACTGTGAGGTCATTACCTATAGTTGTATCACTAGGTAATCCAACTGTTATTGTTCCTGAACTCTCAGCAACCTCTACTTCATTAGAAGTTCCTGAGAATGTAATAGTTCCTCCAAGTGAAGTAGCAGTAGAGTTAGATCCATCTGTTACTGTTATAGAACTATTAGCTAATTGTGCATTTGGTATAGAAGATGTTGTGAATTCACCTGTACTTGAATTGTAGGATAGTCCAGATCCTGATGCTGCAGATACAGCACCTCTTGCTCTAGCGTTTGTATAGAATAAATTAGTTGATCCTTCTGTCAAATCATCTGAATCAGGGACTGCATTAACCCAAGCTGATCCGTTATATTGTAACAATTCCCCTGTTGCTAGTGATGATATTGTAGTATCGGTAAGTCCACTTAGTGTAGCTGTAACATCTCCAGGTTGGAATCTAGAGTTAGCATTGTTATAAATTAGAGCTTGACCATTAGATACGCCTGTTGTAGCAACATCACTTAAATCATCTATTGAAACTATACCTAAGTCAATGTCTACTTCATTATTAGTTGTATCATCGGTTATTGTTATCTTGCTAGATCCAGAATTTATTTTCTTAAACTGTAAATCTTCTCCGACTTTACCATCAAAGACTCCTACACCTGCTGTTCCAATGTTAGAGGCTGTGTTAACTTCTCCTTCTCCAGCAAGTCCAGCTACTGTTGATAATCCAAAAGCACCTGCTGTATTATCCCAAAATACAACTTTGTCATCTTCCGAAGAGCCTGGTGCTGAAAAACCAACATTAGATAAGTCTTCTAGATTAGCAGCTGAAATTCGTGCATCTGCTCTTGCGTTAGTAAAGTATAAGTTTGTACCTTCTGACAAGTTAGTAGTTGTTTTTGTTCCGAGTCTTGTGTCAAATCGAGCATCTGTATAGTAGAGGTTAGTTGATCCTTCTGATAGGTTATCAGTATCAAAACTTGATAAGGAGACAGTTGCATCTATAGCTCCATCGTTAGCATCATCATAAGCAAAACTAATTCCTGTATGACTTCCGTTTGTAACTATTTGCGCACCCACGATGTCTTGAACATCTTCTGTACTTGTTGAGGCTGTATTAGCAAGTGTTAATGTACCTGCAGAATCATCATAAGTTACAGATATTCCAGATCCTGCTGTTATCAAACCACCTACATAGTCTTCAACCTCTTCTTGTGAAAGTTGTGTATTTGTATCAGTGGATGCAATAGTTAAACTGTTGCCTGCATCATTATAAGTAAGTGATATGTTTGATCCTGCAGTTAATAGTGCATTGACTCTATCATCTACTCTTTCATCGCTGAAATATAAATTAGTGGTACCTTCAGATAGATTATCAGTATCTTTTGTTCCAAATCTAGAATCAAACCTTGTGTTTGTATAATAAAGATTGCTTGATCCTTCAGATAGACTATCAGTGTCATGATTAGCTATAGAGGATACAGTACCGGTTACATTACCTGTAACATTTCCTGTTAGGTTAGCCTCTACAGTACCTGCAACAAAAGTTTCAGATCCTATTGTCCACTTGTCATCTGTCTCATTCCAAATAAAAGTCTTGTTAGTAGAAGTACCACGCTCAATTTCTATACCTCCATTTTCACTAGGAGTACCTGTAACATTGTTGTTTAATACAATTATGTTGTCATCAACTGTCAATGTTTCGGTATTCAAAGTTGTGGTAGTACCACTTACAGTAAGATCTCCTGATACTGTTAGATCATTGAAAGTAACATCAGAGCTTGTTGCAACTGCCTGACCAATACTTATTTGGCCTGATGATATTGTTACACCTGTACCACCACTTATATGCGCTCTTACTTCAGCAGCACTTGGACCTGTGTATGTAAACACACCTGTTGATGAATTGTAAGCTAATGATCCATCACCACCACTATCTGTTACGGAAACTGCACTTCTAGCCCTTGCATTAGTAAAGTAAAGGTTAGAACTGCCTTCTGTTAAATCATCTGTATCGCTATCTGAAAGAGATACACCCTGAACTGATACCACAGAATCTCCACCCATACCTGAGTGATTGGAACAGTAATAATAAAGAGTATCTGCTGTTGCAGCATTAACGACTATTTCTGTGTATGAATCAGCAGTACCTGGAGTTCCTGATGTAACTACATTTGTTGTGTACTCAGATCCACTATTGTGTGTACCATCTTTTGTTGCAGAAAGTTTTAGAGGATGACCTGAGTTACTATTGTCTGATTGATCAAATCTGTAAACTGTGCCAGGAACTAATTGAACGCTAGCAGAAGTTTCTCCATCAAGATGATATTTGTTTCCACTTACATTTGCTACTGTAACTGCAAAAGTAACTATTGAGTTACCTTGAATTTCAATAACTCCACCACCCATATTTGAGTGATGTTGACAATAGTAAAATAATCTATCTGAACTAGATGCATCTACAACTATTTGCGTGTAAGCACCTGAACTTCCAGGTGTACCATTTGTAGTAACACCCATTGTGTAATTAGCACCACTGTTATGAGTTCCATCTAATGTAGTAGATAATAAGAATGGATGTCCTGAGTTGGAACTATCGCTTTGATCGAATCTATAAGTAACTCCAGGAATTAGTTGTAAACTTGCAGAAGTCTCACCATCTAGTAAGTATTTGTTATTACCTGAAGAGTTAGATACTGTAACATCAACTTCTATGATTGCAGTATTATCTGCAAAATTTATTGTTTTGTTTGTAAGTGTATCTGTAGAAGTTTCAGTGACAACTGTACTATCTATTGATATAGCACCTGATGAATAATCAATTCCCGTACCACCTGATAGATGTGTATCTACTCTTGCAGTTGTAAAGTATTGATTAGATCCTTCGCCAATATCATCAGTATCTAAAGTTAAAGTACCACCAAGAGCTAGAGCATTTGAATTTATTGTTACAGAACTATTTGCTAAATTTGAATTAGGTATTGCAGATAAATTAAATGCACCTGTTGAAGAGTCATATGTTAGTCCTGAACTACCTGTAGCACTTACAGCTGCTCTTGATCTGGCATCAGTGTAATAAAGATTTGTTGAGCCTTCACTTAGGTCATCAGTATCTTTACTTGTAAATCGTGTGTCAAATCTACCAGTTGTGTAGTAAAGATTTGATCCTTCTGTTAGGTCACCTGTATCTTTGCCTGAAAAAGCAGTATCAAATCTTGTAGTCGTATAGTATAAATTCGTACCTTCAGATAGATCACTTGTAGACTTATTTCCAAATGCTGTATTAAATCTTGATTGTGTGTAATAGAGGTTAGAAGATCCTTCAGTCAGGTCATCTGTATCAAAATTAGATATGCTTGATACTGTTCCTGTAACATTACCTGTTAGATTACCTGTGACATTTCCGGTCAAAGCTCCTTCAAAAGTCCCTGCTACAAATGTCTCGGTACCTATTGTCCACTTATCATCAGTTTCGTTCCATACAAAAGTTTTATTTGTTGATGTGCCACGCTCAATTTCGATACCACCATCTTGACTTGGCGTTCCTGTTTCATCTGAATTTAGAAGTAAGATATTATCGCCTATACTCACAGTATTTGAATTTACTGTTGTAGTGGTACCAGATACAGTTAGGTTACCTGTAACGATTACATTACCACCAGCATCTATGTTATTAAATGTTACATTATCAGTTGTTCCTACAGCCTGACCAATGCTAACTTCTCCTGAAGAAACACTAACCCCTGTTCCTGCTGTTATATGTGCTTGTACTTCAGATGCGCTAGGACCTGAATAAGTTATAACTCCTGTAGAGTTGTCGTATGATAACGATCCATCTCCACCTGAATCTGTAACAGATAAATGCGCTCTAACTTCTGTAGCTGATGGACCTGTATAGGTCATTACTCCTGTAGAGCTGTTGTAAGCTAAACTTCCATCTCCTCCACTATCAGTGACAGATATTGAGGATCTACTTCTTGCGTTAGTAAAATAAAGATTGCTAGATCCCTCTGAAAGATTGTCAGTTGACTTAGTAGCCAACCTAGTGTCAAATCTTGCATCAGTATAATAAAGATTTGAAGTGCCTTCTGATAGATTATCTGTATCGAATGAAGATAATGAGACTGTAGCATCAATAGCTCCATCTCCTGAATCATCGTAAGCAAATGAAATACCAGTATGTGATCCGTTAGTAACGAACTGTGCGCCAACAATGTCTTGTGCTTCTTCAGTTCCGACAGCAGCTGATATTGTTAAAGTACCTGCACCATCTACATAAGCTAATGTTATGTTATCTCCTGCTTGTAGAAGAGTTGATACTTGATCATCTATTCTTTCTGTAAGGTCAGCAGTTATTTCTGAAAGATCAGTAGTAAAAGTTAAAGTACCTGCACTTTCAGCAATATCCACACCTGATCCACCTGTAAAGGTAACAGTTCCACCTAAACTAATATCCGAAGTATTAGATCCATCACTTACTGTAAATGTTGAATTACTAAACGCAGAGTTTGGTAAATTAGTAAAGGTGTTAGATGCACCACTTAGGGTTTTGTTAGTCAAAGTATCAGTTGAAGATTGTGTGAGTACTTCATCATAAGTACCACCTTCACCTAATACCCACCTGTTAGTAGATACATCGTAAAATAATCTAGCATCATCAGTATCAGAGGTTTCTACAATAATACCTGCATCAGCCTCAGAATTGCCGGTATTTAGTTTTACAAAGGCATCATCAACTGTAATAACAGTAGAAGTAGTACTAGTTAATTCACCTTGAACATCCAGGTTGCCTTGTATCGTAGCAGATCCTGTCAAAGTCAATCCTGTAAAAGTTGGGGAATCTCCTGTACCTAAAGCTAAACTTGTTCTTGCTGTAGATCCTGATTCTAAAACATATTGTGTACCATCAGATACTAAAAATGCACCATCTGTATGTGTTAATCCTGATAATGTTGTTAAGTCTGAGTCAAAGGCTTGTACATCAGTTCCTATTTGTAAACCTAGACCAATTCTTAGTGCAGCTAGAGAAGAATAAGATCCACCTGTACCACCATCATCTAAACCTATGAAATCAGCAGTTTGAAATTCAGCAAAACCATCAGGATTATTTCCATCATAATTCAGCCTTATTGGATTTTTTTCTACCATTATTCACCCATGTTTATATTTTCGGTTTGAGTAGCTCCGTTGCTCAAAGTACTTGTAAAGATTAAAGACTTACCATCTGTTGTAGGAGGCATTACTATTCTTGATAATGTACTTCCATCAGATTCTAAAACTTCAATAGCTCTAGTACTCATCGCTACTGTACTACCACCACCATTCACTGTTGCCGAAGTGGTTACTGGTATAAAGTGATTTTTTAAAGGAACACCACTACCAGATCCCCCACTAAGCACTAAAGGCATTTTACCACTGTGACTGTGAGTTATAGGTATCTTAGCTTTAAGAGTTACAGTTTTACTTGAAGTATTTGTAGAGATATCAAGCTCACCATCTCTAGTTGTTACACCTGTTGGATCTGTAGCAGATTCAAGTGATAATGTGTCACTATCAGATGCAGCACTTATTGTTGATTGATTTGGTGCAGAAACGCTAGCAAAGATATTTTGACTACCAGATCCACTACCACCTGTACTTGTGATAGTTATTCTGTCATTGGTAGAATCTGAGGAAAGTGTTATTCCTGATCCTGCAACAAAAGTAAGAGTATCAGTTTCGCTATCTGCTGCTACTGCAGATCCACTAGCCGATCCAGATCCTGATGTAACTCCAAAACTTGAAAATGCATTTGCAGCAGTATTAGTGTTAGATATTGTAACTTTTTTAGGATTTGAGCTAGTATCCGTTGAAAGACTTATTCCGGATCCTGCCTCAAATTCTAAGTTTTCGGAAGTAGAACTAGCTGTTATAGTCGTTTGACCAGTAATTTGTATTCCTGCAAAAGCATATTGAGTATTATCTACTGTTGTCCAAGAAATATTACCTAATCCATCAGTAGTGAGGACTTGACCACTATCTCCATCAGCTCCATCAATTAAAAGTTTTCCTGACTTTATATTGATTCTTCCTGTTTCATCAATTCTTAATGCTTCAGTAGATGCAGTACCAAAAGCTATATGTGTACCTGTAGATGTAGTACCGATAGAGAGATTGCTGTCAGATATGACAGACTGTCCATCTAAGTATAAATTAGATGATAATGCTACTAATTGAACAGTAGCATTTGAAAGAGTAAATCCCTCTCCAGTAGATGATGAATCAAAAAAGTTATCTTGTGACAATACATTGTTTATTGCAACTGTATTTCTACTATGAGTTGTTAATGACATTTCTTATATCCTGTATATCGTAGTCTCCACCCAATTCTTCATATTTATTTCTAATTTTGTTTAATTGTCTGAGACATTCATCAAATGCATACTTCCAATCAACATATTCAGGATGCCCTTCAGGTACTTCAGCTACATGTAGTCCAAATAACTGTACTTCTAGCTCAAAGACCTGATTGAGTAGAAATTCTTTTTTTAATGAGTCATTAAATATTTTAAATTTGTACTTTTCAGACATAGAATCCCTTTAGATACTATTATCTTACTAATTATTTTTGTGTCTTTGGGTAATTGATCTGTAAGCATTTTTAAACTTACTGTTTAAATCATTTTTATGCCCAGTATCTTGACTTTTTTGCTTTTCAGACATTTGTCCGACATCAAAGTCATAATCATCTCGTTTAAATGGAATGACTTGAATAAATGGCGTACCTCTATCTATTATTAGATCTTTATTTGTATGCACTATGCTTGGAAAGTTTATATGATGATATGTATCTGTTTCTACGATACCAGGTAGAACAGTAAATCTTTTTTCAAATTCATAAAATGGTGCTATAAATAAAACTGAATAACCCGGTGGTGTATATATACGCCACGGATTAACAAACTTAACACCCTCAGGAAAATCTGTTTTTTTAAGTTTCCAGTGACTTATTTGTTCTTTGCTGTGAAATTCAATACCATACGGAAAATTTTTATTATCCCACTCAAGAAGTGCATCGTTTCTCTGAATTAAAAAATCGCACCACATAGGGATTACAAAGCCCTCAGTTATTAAGTCTATTATTGCAGGACATCTTTTTACAGTTCCACCACTGTGTTTTTTAGCAGTTTCTTTTGTTTTACCAAAAGCATTCGGAAGTCCAGATGGATTTGGTTGTCTTATAATGTAATCATCCATATCTTTAAACCAACTTGGTATAAAGGAATTAGATTTTTTTACAGGTGAAATAGATTCAAGACCTATGACATCGGTCTTAAACTCTATGAACTGTTTTCCCCCCAAAGAAAACTTCAATCGAAGTTTCCTCCTAGATCTTCATATTCACCAATAAGTGCAGTCAATTGAGATTCGATAGCCTCAATTTCATCTGTCTCTTCTTCACTTGGTGATTCAATTGCATCTAAAACTAAGTGATGCTTTTCTAGTGCATGAATTTGTATATAAAGTTTGTCCAACTTTTCTTCTGTGCTTTCGGTCACTGTTGGATCAACTATTTTATATTCGTGTGTCATTATTCTCCTTCGAGTTCTTCAACTCTGGCTGTTAACAATTCTATCTTAGCAGATAGTTCTTGTATTGATTTAATAACAGGACCTATAAATTGTTCTAGGTCAACTGTTTGTATGTCTTCAAAATTGTCTTGTTCTGATTCAGCTTTATACCCAAGTCCACCGAAAGCTGTATTAGAGGCGTGATTATCAAAAGTAGAAGTTCTTACTTCTTGTGCGATAAAACCATGTTTAACTCCTGCATACATGTCTCTTAAAAAAGGTGCATTTTCATCACTAAAGTATGTATCAAGAGTATCTGAAGTATATTCATAGTCAACAGGTCTTAATGTGTTTATGTAAGAAAGACCAAAAGAAGTATCTACAATATTTGTCTTTAACCTTGAGTCAGAAAAGTGAAGGTTATTTAAGTGATTGTTATAAGTAGTATTTGTTACATAAGAACTATGGTTATGACTATGGCTATTGTGAGGTGCTGAATACAGGTTACCAGATCCAGCAGTAGTCAATACTGTTCCTGAGTGATTATGATTACCATTACCATGAGGTCCATGAGAAGTGTCAACATTTGCATTTGTTAAATTAGAGTTACCATTTCCATTACCATTTCCATTACCTGTACCATAGGGGTGATTGTGTGGAGTTGCATAAAGATTGTCAGCTCCAGATGTTGTTAAGACTGTACCTGAGTGATTATGAGTATTTCCATGTGAGTGATTACTATTAGTTAAAACATCTCCTAAAGTCAATCCATGAGCTACACCTGCGTTACCTGCTGCCATAGCCGTATGACCTACTGCACTTAAAAAGTTTGAATTATTATTTGTTATATAGTCACTTAAATCAGCATTACTTATGAAATTAGAGTGAGCATTGTTATTTTCATTGTGATCTGTATTTTGTAGATAAGCATTATGTGCATTATTAGAATTTGAATGATTAGTTAAATCTGTTGATGTTAAGAAATTTGAAAAATCAGTTGAGTGATTGTGAGTATTAGTAGATAGTACTGTACCTGAGTTAGGAAAAGTTATACCTGTGTGATTATGTCCTGCAACAGTTTCCCAAGATACCCCTGTAGAGTTACTCTGTAACACTTGACCTGATGTACCATAATCGTAGTTTCCATTGTTAGTTGCTATACCTATTTTTACATCAACTTGTGTAATATTATTAGTTCCTGGTGTACCTAGATTTATTGGACCACCTGTTCCATTACCTGTAGCGTTAAGTCTTAATGTTCCAGCAGAAAATTGAAGTTCTTTACCTGGTATAGTACTTAAAACGACATTATCATCTAAACCACCAACCATTTGAAATTCATCAGTTGATGCTTGCATTGACATTGTTAGTTCACTTGAACTATCATAGAAATTGATCATACCAACACTTGTATCTTCTACTATTTCAACTCTGGATCCAGATGAACTTGTTCTTATTGTTCCACCATTTAAAGTTAAATTATCTGTAAGTGTTGTGCCTTCTAAAGTACCTCTAATAGTTACATCTCTGAATATTGCATCCCCATTAGAACTTATTTGAAAACCACTAGAACTGTTAAATCCTGTACTTTGTATTTCAGTGCTATTTATTGTTATACCTGCAATAGTTCCATCTGTTATTGCATCACCATCTTGTAAAGGTGTAAAATTCAATTGATTTGTAGTAATACTGTTTGTTGTAATGTTGCCACCATCAATAGTTGTTGATCCATCGTTTACATCCGTTGCAGCACCACCTACAGCTATAAAATTAGTATCAAGTCTGTCTGAAGATAAAGTTCCTGCTGTTATGTCTGATGCGTTTAAAGAGCCTCTAATAGTTGCATTTTGAAATTCTGCAACACCATCTGAATTTATTCTCCAACCTGCTGTTCCTGTTGCATAGTTTGAGGATCTTATATCCGAGTCACTACCTGTATCACCACTTGCATTAAGAATTATTGTTTGACCAGATATAGTACCGGCTGTTATCTTTCCTGCTGATAAATCTGCAACCTTAGCATCGGTAATAGCTGCATTAGCTATAACAGCATTTGTCACTGCTAAGTTTGCTATATGAGATGTGTTAATTAGTTCTGCACTACCAGTTTGTTCATCAGATGGCTCAGATTCATTACCTGAACTATCTACTGCTGTAAGTCTAAAGTAGTGAGTTGATGCATTATCCAGATCAATATAACCTACTGCTGCAATACCATTTTGTATATGTGAAGAAGTAGCTTTTAACTCTCCTATTTTAAAACCAGAGTTTGTTACTTTATTAGTTGTTGAATTGTAATTAAGACTAAATCCTTGTGTAGTAGATGCATAGATATTTAAATGGTCTAAGTCTTTAGCTAATGTAAAGTCTACAACCGGACTTACAGCATTACCAGCATCATTCTTTGCTTGTCCTAAATTATGTATAAATTGTACTCGTAATGGATTGGAGGCTATAGTAGCAAATCCATCAGGTTTGTTTGGCGCACCTGCATCGGATGAAGTTTGTATAGAGCTGACTGTAGAGAAAGCACTATCAAATCCTGAAATATCAATTGCTTGTACACCTATTTCATAATAAGTATTTGGTGAGAGATCATATATAATAAACTCTCTTGTGTCAAAATCTACTGTTGAATATATGTATTCGGAAACCTGAGTATCACTAGAATCAATAATGTTATTCCCATCAGTGTCTTGTACTACTCTGTACCTAAGTCTGTAATAAGCTCCATCAGTTATTGATGATCCATCACTATTAAGTGGTTGATTCCAAGTTACTTTGATGAAAGATTTAGAGATACCATTACCATCTGAATAACTTCCTGAAATAGTGTTTAATCCTACATTACCATTTGAGTCAGTAGGTTGACCTGGAATAGATTTGTCAGGAGATCCTGTTTGATCAACAGTATATCCACTAAATCCTAAACTCTCTCCTATAGTAGGAGCGACATCTCCAATTTCTAACTGTACATCTCCATCTTCCCAAACACAGTAATCTGTTAATTCTGTATAGTTACCATCTTTATCTCTATAGAAAACTCCGTATCCTAACTTTATAGGCCAAGTAACACCCAAGATACGAATTTTTGTTGGATTTAAAACTTGACCTTGATAAACAACCTCGAATAACTCTGATCTACCATCTAATGTTTTATCAGCATTTGTATCAACAAATCCTATGTCAGGATCATATATAAAGATTTTATCGCCAACGACAAAATCTCCTGATATGTCATACTCTTCTAGAGATACATTTAAAGTTTTTTTAATTGTGTTTAATTCATTCAGGTAAGCAGAAGCTCTAGTTGCTTTACTTGTACCTTGAGTTTGAGGATCTGATATATATTGAACTCTTTTTAAGTCACTTCCAAAAATATCTTTATATGGTATTGATGATGCTGTAGCATTCCCAATATTTGCCTCAGCACCATACTTACTTGCTATAAGCTCTACTTGACTAACAAATTCTGAAGCATCATATTGTGCTAATAAACTTGTTGTTGCTACACCATCTATATTTGGATCTTTACCACTAGCATCTCGTACAATAATTGAAGTAGGATCAGATGAATGTCCTGAAAATATTGTTCCGACTGGTCCAGCATCAAGATATCCAGAAGTACTTATTTTAAACTCTACACCTAAATCTTGGCATACATACTTGATAGCTTTCATAGCTGACTCTGTATAGTGCTTACCTGTATAAGTACCACTAGGCTCAGTAATAGTTCCTTTTCTTATGGCACCTTGATTACCTGCTTCATCTCTTAATAAACCTTTTGGTGTACCTGTATGATCTAAAACATTAGTAAGAGTTGAACTTATATAAGACCTAACTCCTGCATTACCACCTGTCTCAGAAATAGGCATACCTCTTGTATCGCTGTCTCCTAAATATGCAGCAAGACCTTGACCAAAAACATTGACACTATCTTCTTCTCCTAGTTCCAAAGAATAAACAATACCCACATAACTTGCTGAACTTAAAAGTGTTGCATCACTATATTCTTGTACATTTATATCTGCAGGAACAATAACGATCTGTCCCCAAGCATCTAGCTGATTTATTATTGTGTTGGGTGTAATGCTCTTATCAAGTGTCAGGTTAAACTGACCTGGAGCCATTAACTTTTCTGTAACGCTCATGATTTAACTAGTCTTACAGTTTCATAGACATTGTCTAAGTATTGATCCCTTATATTAGAGGCTGTATCAATAGAGGCAGCTGAAGTGCCATTGTAGACAAAGCCGATAAATGCTTTCAAAGTAGCTGTACTTGCAGTACTTTCTATTCCACCATCAGTCGTATCAACATCAAAATTTTGAGGACTACCTATGATTACCTGATTACCATCTGCATCATTGTTAGTTTCAATTGCATAACTAGTTTGATCATTATAAGCAATAGTACTTGTTGGTTTAATGTTAAATTGAGCAGATGACCACTGAGAGGCAACTATAGAAAAATGCCTAGATCCTCTCCTCAATGTTACATCAAAAGTAAGTCTTTGATCTTTTGTAGTAGCATCGTAATAACTTGTAAGTCTTACTGTTGCTACTTCTGGAGTATTCTTAAGTATTTGTATAGATCTCCAACCTTGCCACTCTGTCTCAGAAACGCCTCTTGAAACTGCAAAAGCATTTTCTGATTTATATCCATTACCATCATAAGTAAATATTTTAAATCTTGTTTTATCAGTATCGTTTGTAAATGTCATTTTTACTAAACCATTTTGAATTATTGTTGATGCTGGCGAATTGTTTGGTGATTCTAAACCACATCTTAGTCTTGAAGTATCACTTACATCATCGGTAAATATTTTACATCCATTCTTATAGAAATCTACAGGATCTACTAAATATTTAGCATTGTAACTTCTGATTGAACTTCCGTACTTAACTTGTATGTCCCCATCTTCACCAGTTCTTGCAAAGTTATTTGGTGTTGAAGAATGATCATGTGAATAATGATTTGTAGGTGGTGCATAAAATTGTGTAGTTGAAGAAGTTATGGAGTGATCGTTTTGTATTAAAGCTCCTGATAACTGACTCTCAAATTCTGTTTCACCCATATTGCCAAGCCATTGAAGATCTATTGTATATTTATACCCACCAACTCTTACTCTTGAAGTATCGACTGAGGCACTATTTACTTTTACATAACCTGATAAAGAACTGTCACCTTCCCAACTAAACGGAACACAATAGTAACCATTAGCACAAGAAATTAATTCATCTCTTAAATACTTAACTTCATCTAATGTTTCAGTTACAAAAGTACCTACTAAATTTAAAATGTGTTCATTACCAGATCTGGAGTCATTAAGCTGACCTGGAGAAGTAAATGTTAATCTACCTATTGTTACTGTATTAGCCATTAGCACATATCCTTTGCTCTACATTGTTCACAATATCTATAAGTACTGTGATAAAAATAATTACCACATTGAAAATCTGATTGACAAGCCTTTAAGTAATCTTTTTGTTTATTATCAATATCGTTCACTATCTACCCCTGATACCTGTTCCTATTGTACCTTCTCGATCTAACTTGCTAAGTTCTTTTCTGATAGCTAATGCAGCTTTTCTTGCTTGCATTGGATCTGATGGGACTCCTGTGACATTTACATTTAGATTAGAAATATTAATACTTGATGATCCGGTATTTCCTATAGGTGTAATATCTACTCCACCTCCAGGAATTGCTCTAATTATTTCAGGACCATACTCTCCAACTAAACCATATCCTGAAGCAAGTGTTCCACCATTTGCATAAGCAGGTAATCGACCTCCACCTGCATAAACAGTAGCCATAGATCCTCCTCCACCACCACTTCTTGAGCTAGAAGATGTAGAACTACCTGGGAGTCCTGAAGAATCAATTCCAAGTTGAACTCTCCAATCTTTTCCTATTAGTGAAATTAATTGTTGTTCTACTTGATCGATGCTAACTACTGCAGGATTATTATTTACATCTATTGTTATTTCATCTTGTTCTATCTGCATGTTTGTATTGAAGAACTTATTAGCTACCTCATCCATTTTACCGGCAAACTTCGTTCCGATTGTATTTGCTAGTTCTTCTGTTTTACCTGTTACTGTATCAATTACAGATGCATCAATACCTAAAGTAGTTGCTAGTTCTTTAAATATATTGACAGCTTCAGGACCTAATGATAAGAGTTCAAATGCTTGTTGTCCCATATTAAATAAGTTTTGAGCTTGTTGTATGTTTGCTTTAGAGATATCTTGATCTAATTCAGCTAATCTATCAGATCTAGCATTTTCAGCTTCAGTCAATTCTTCTTCAGCTAGTTGATATTCAGCTAGAGATATTGTTCCTTCTTCGTATGCTATTTTTAAGAAATCCCTTTTGTCTCTTGCATCTTGGATACCCTTTGTCATAGCAGCTGTATTTCCTTTGAGCAAAGTAGTTTGTTCTTCTAGTAAATCATTTAACTTTTGCTCACCGGATAAAACACTTTGATTTGCACCAAATAAATTAAACTGTGAAGAAAATGCACCACTTATTGCACTGTTTGCTTCACTTGCAGCTTGCTTAGCCATAGAGACTAAATCAATCATTTGTCCTTCAAAAGTTCTTTCCATTGTTGGATATGACTTTTGTAAACCTTCAACAAATCCTAAAATTATAAATTTACCCAACTCTTTGGTGATTTTAGAAGGTGACTCTATACCTAAAGTTTTTTCAGCTACAGATACTGTATTTAACATAACCTCTTTTACTGCGTTATCTAATTCAACAGCTTGTTCTTCTACACCTTTAATATATCCATTAATAAAATCTTTACCTGCTTGTGTTGTTTTATCCAGTACTTCCTCATCAGTTCCGAATAATGCATCTTTTAGTTCATTACTCTCAGAAAGATTGGCTTGTTGTAATAATTGCTCTCTAAGACTTAATGCTTCTGGATCATTTAATAAACCTTGTAATGTTGCTGCAAATTCTGGTCCTAGTTTAGAAAATTCTAAAGCAACATCATCAAAGCCTTCACTTTTCAAGAAAGCTATTTGTGCTTGGAAGATATCACCTAATCTAATTTTGTCAGCTAATGCTTTATTTATTTCTTCAGCAGATTTAGCTGTCATTTCACCAACGGAATCTAAGGAATCAAATAATTTTTCAGCAGACTCAATCGTGTTAGTTGCTATTCTATCAAATATAGTTTCAGCTTCAGATTCAGCATTTGCTATGTCATCAAGAACATCAACTGTTTTTTCTCCTGCTTCAATTCTTTTTTCCATTGCCACAATAAGAGGCTCTAACTGTCTTCTTTCTTCATCAGTTAAATCACCTATGTTTCTAATACCCATAGCTTCTAATGCTTCTAGTCTTAGTTTCTCTTTTTTAATTTTAAGGTTTGCTTCTTGGGCAGAGGTAATTAATAGAAAAATATCATAAACTGAGTTGTATTCTTCCTCTATCTCTAAAGCATTGCTTAAAGCTATAAGTCTTTGCTGTTCTGACATGTTTACAAATTTAGTAACATCTTCCATGTCCAAAAGTGAATCTTGAATCATACCATTTTCGCCAACCAGTTTTTGAGCTGATGCAAGAATTTCTTCAGCAGTCATCTTACCTGTCAGCAGTTGATCATTGAATGATGTAAGAATATTTTTTCCTGATGATACTGATCTAGAGAAATTTAGTTCATTAATAAATTTTTCTTTAAATGCTGATATTTCTTCTTCAGATCCTGAAAGACCTAAAGCTAAATCTTGTTTAATTTGATCTGGATCAAAAAATGACATTTCTCCTAAATTTTGGAATTCATTAGTTTGTTCTATAAGACCTGCAATGACTTCTGCTGTAATTGCACCATCTCCGGTAAATCCATCAAGTTGTCTTCTTAATTGCTCTACAGCTCCTGCTGCTAATGCTGTCTTTCCTTGGAAAAATATCATACCGGCAGCTATGGCATATAAAGATGCAATGATAGGATGTCTAGAAATAGCCAATAGTAAAACTTGAAATGCTTTCATTTGAGTTATAGTTGCTGCCAAAGCAACACCCAAAAGCTTTAAAGCTCCTTTGATAAGATCAAAAGCTTTTTCAGATTGTATGATTCCTAAAGTCATTCTTTGTACTGTTTGGTTTAATTCTTTTAGAAGTGGAGTTACATTATCACCAATTTGTACACCTAGTTCATTAAAAATATTTTTAGTTATTTGTATTTGTGATGCAAGCGTTCCATATTTTTTTAATGCCTCTTCTGTAGCAGCACTGTTTTCATCAAAAGCTGTTCTTGCTGTATCTAATGTTCTGTTGACCAAATCTCCAGCTTCAGCTAAACCTAATATAGCTAAAGTAGTTCTTCTTTGTGATAAACCTAATCGTTCTAACCTGGATATGACATCATCTCCAGAAGAGTTCAATTGATTTAAACCTTCAATAAAAAATTGAACAGCTTTAGCTGGATCTTCTCCGAATAATTCATCAAAACCATCTGCTGCAACTTGACCTGATTGTGCAGCAATTCTTCCAAATTCTGTAGTTTCACCTTGTGCTTGGATTAATGCAGATTGAATACTTTGGAATACACGCGCTACAGCAGTACCACCTGCTTGAGCCGGAACACCGATAGCTTGAAGTGCAGTAGCAAAAGCTAAGGCATCTTGAGTTGTTGCTCCAACTTGAGCAGCTGCCTGAGCAATACGCAAGACAGTTGTCATAATTTCAGATTCAGTAGCTGCGAAGTTGTTTCCGAGATCTACTATTGTTGATGCTAAGTTTTGAAATGTTTCGCCATTCGTTTGAGCTATAGCATCTAGTCTTGCTAAACCTAGTGAAGCACCATCTACTGTTAAGTTAGTTGTTACTGCTAATGTAGAAACTGTTTTTATAAAATCTGGTAAATTGCTTACAGCAACACCTAATTGACCACCGAGTTCACCAATTCTATTAAGTTCGGTTGAGGACATAGGAGCAACGGAAGCTATTTCTTTTATTGAGGTTGCTAATCTTCCGAATTGTTCTTCTGAGGCTTCTACAGTTTTTCTTATACCTGCAAAAGAATCTTCGAAAACTATAGCTGCACGAGCAGATCCTAACAAAGCGACACCTGCAGCAGTTATACCTGCCAAGCTTATTGTCGAGATAGCAGTCATGGCACCTTGAACTCTTTTTACTGCCTTGACATTTTCATCGGCAACATTATGAGCATCTTGTACCATTTGTTTGGAGTTAGTAATAGCTCCAATATTTACGCTTACATTACCTACTGTTGCTTGTTCCATCGTTTCTCGCTATTCTATCTTGATCTCCAATCATCTGATCAATAGTTGTATTCACTCTATTTCTTCGGTGTCTACCTCTTCTTCTATCGAACTCTTCTTTCCACCATCCCTTAGGTGGCTCATCTGATACCTCTTGTTCAGGATCAGTGTTTGCTTGATAAAATAAAGAACTATCTATAGGCATTGTACTAAGTAATCTGTAAAATTTGCGCCATTCCAGATCTAAAGGCTCTAAAATATTGTAGATTTTGTTAAAGTCAGATTCAACATAAGACCACCGATCTACAATGTCAGTAGTCTTGTAAATTATTTTGGGGTATCACCCTCATCTTCGCCATCAGTTTGATCGTTGACTATATCCGTTTGGTTAAGTCCATACTGTTCCATTAACCAAGCAGAAACATCTTGTAAAGTTTGGAAATCAACATCACTTGAGATTTCCTCGAAATTTTCCTCTCCAAATACAGTTTTAAACCACATTGGAAGATCTGAAGCTGCCAGGGTGCCATCATCGTTGATCCATGTCAACTGATTCAAAACGACCTTTGCTGATAAGTATGGTGGGAACTTATACTCCTTACCATTTATCTTTGCAACAATCGCTTCGTTAGCTAAGGCATCCTTAGCAGCATCAAAATCTTTAAAACGCTCACTCATAATTTTCCTCCGATCTAGTAAAGCATTAAATTTAGTTTACACTTCCTTCGGTTGAAGCATTGGTATTATCTATAATCTTGAATAGATTTTGTTTACCATTTGTTGTTCCTACGGATGTAGATACTGCGTCTGGTACTAATATCTTGAACTCAACAGCAAGCAACACTTTTTGTGGAGCTTTTTGATGAGCCATTGTGAAAGCACCGACATTCACAGCTCTAGGGATATGAAAATGCCTAATCGCACCTCCTGGACCTTCTGTCACTAACATAAGTGATTTTTCAGTAAAGTCATCAGTTGAAGGTGGAGTATAGGTATCAAATCCAGAAGCAAAGTTTGTAGTATCATCTTCTGTGATGGTACCACCTCCGAATGCTTCTTTAATAGCAGCCATACTTGCTTGCGCAAGTGTACCTGTTAAACGAATCTCTTGTGCAGTCTTTACAGACTTAATAGGATCAATTTCTTCTGCGACCATAATGTCTTCAAAAGTCTTGTCATATTCAAGAGACCATCCATCTTCGGAATACCCAACATCAGTCCAAGCAGAATCGTTATCTGCCCAAGCTGTTGCTGTTGTGCTATCTTCTGTAGGGAAAGTACTACCTTTCGCACCCACATAAAGAACACCTGTTCCGATGAGAACATCAGATATTGCACCTGAAGTGTTATAACTTGTAGTAGCCATATAGTTCTCCTAACTTATACTTTGTAATTAGTTTGCAAACTAATTCTCATTAGTTACTCTTCTTCTGATCCATACCAATCATCAGAAATGTCTTCTACCTCATCCCCATCTATAGGTGTGTTGTCCACTCCCATAGTGGTTTGATTGACTTTCACAACTTCCCAATCTTGACCTTCTGCAATGAGTCTAGGTATGCTGAACTCATCCCAAAGTCTTCCTTGAGATTCTTTTAGTCGTTTCCAATCAGTCCCGGTTACTTCTGTCCATTCATTCTTGGTAAATGTTAAACCTGTTCTTTCATCACCGATTGCATCGGCAGGATAGACCGGATTAACTTTAACTTTTATTTTTGCCATTATTTACCTCAAAAGTAATATTAGAGGATGTTTTTTATATTTAGGGTTATTCGGAATAACGATAAGTCATATTACAAGACAGTAGAAAGTTAGCTAATAAGACTTCATCTTCTTCAATTCTTTGTGGAGCTGTAGCTACACTCATTCCATAGATCCAAGCCTTTACGCCAGAAGAAGTTGTTATTTGTGTATTTGATTCAATGAAAGCCTCTTTATAAATTATTTGAGCTAGATTACTAGCAGCAGTATAGTCAGGCTCAGCTTTGTTTCCAGATCCACCCCATCTACCTGCATAACAAGAAAAATTTATTACTGTTAGGTTTACTGCTGCCTGTGAGTCTTCATCTAATAAAGAACTACCACCATTTTCTACAACTACAAATGGCATAGTTGCATCTTGTGGTAATCTCGTTGCTATTCTTGTTCCAATAACATCTGTTATGCTTGTTTTAGATAATGCCCACGCTCTAGCGACTATTTCCGGATCTGGTGGTACATTCATGTTGTTATCAACACCTGGCATTTTTCTCCTAACTTAATAAATCAATTATACATAAGAATTAGAAGGGTATGTCTATTTCGCCTAAATCCCCTACATCCTTAAAGTTGCGTTCTGATAATTCGAAACTTTCTTGACCTGGGCTTGGAGGTTGTAAGTCTTGATATTTTAAACCTTGTACAGCTTCATTTCCTAAAGTTTTTTGTATACCTTTAAACACTGATTTACCAAACCAAAAAGGGTTAGTTAGATTTTTCTTTAAATATTTTTGTCCTTTTTGATTTAAATAATATGAAGGATAAAGTGTCTTCCACCAATATGGAGCCATGTCTGCAATATTACCTGTATTACCCATACTAGATCCAATTGTTAATCTACCTGTTGCTAAATATTGTTTATTACTATTATCAAAACCTCTGTTAATTATAGATCTTCTCAAGTTACCTGTTTTCTTTGGAGCAGCAGTTGTTACTTTTGCCATCATATACAACTGAATCTCTTTAATAACAATTGCAGGGTTGAAGTCTTTAATGTTAATACCTAAACTATTAAGATCTCTTTTGCTTTTTATGTACTGTGCTTTTACTGCACCTCTGTTATTTTGTTCTAAAGTCTTCCTGACTTCCTTTGTAAGCTTGTTGCCATCTAAAGTAAATTTAGCATTGCTTTTTTTGTTAAAATAATTATTCATTACTCTTGAAGATTGTCTACCATATGCTCGGTTTGCTAAACGACTAAAAGGACCAAATCCCTGAGGTATGATTGAGCCACCAATTCTACCCAAAGCTCTACCGGCTAATCTTCTTTGTATACGAGTTGGAACAGATTTATTTGCAATTGATTGTAAGTCACCAAGACTTTTTGAAAGATTTAAGAAATCATTTCTTAATGACCTCAATACAGGAGGTTGTATATTAAGAGAGATTAAGTCACCCGATGCGAATTTCCCTGCAGAAAAGTTGTAAAGAATACTTCTATAGCGAGTAGTCATACCCCCTCTATAGGCCATTAGGTTGCCTTTCTAAGTCTCAATACCTTTATTACATCATCACCAAAACGATTTTCTCTTTTTTCTACTCCTTCGATGTCGTAATAATCTGTACTTATTTTTACTCTATTGTTAGATTGTACAGTTACTGTCGAAGGTATATAAAGATTAAATTCATCAACTAATAGATCAGTCGTGCCACTTTCTTCTTGACTTGTTAGTGATACTAATCTACCAACTGTGTCAGTAGCATCAGACCAATCAGAATTGTATAAACCTCTATCATCGATACTACTAGTTGACATACTTTGAATAGTTACATTTGTTTTTAAATAGTTTTGATAATTGTAAGACATACACTTACTTTAGTCTGATAATTTGTTTTTTAGTTTTTTAAGTTCTTCTCTACGCTTATCGAGTTCTTTTAGCTTACCTTTACTGTCGATCAGGCACTCTTTACAAACTTTCTGCCTACCATCTTTATATTTTTGAGTTTTCTTAAATTCTTTAATAGGTTGTAAGACTCCACATTTTTTACATTGTTTTTCTTCTGGATTCCATTTTTGTAATTCAACATACTGTTGGGCTTCTTTTACACCTAACCATATAGCAGGATCATCTTGCATCCAAGTCATAAATCTTTCAAGTCCTATAGGTAAATCATCATATAGTTCTCTTACTGTAAGACTGTATTTGCCATCACGAATTCTATCAATAACAGTAATTGCTATTTCGTGATCTATTGCTGAAATTGGCTCTAAACCACTTTGTTCTCTTAATTGTCTGACTCTTTCATGAGAACAATCCCATTCTCTTGCCCAATCAGATAATGGTTTATGTGGATCTTCTATAAAGAGCTTATAAGCCTCTTCAACTTTTGGAACTTTTCTACTTGGCATTTTTTCTTTTCCTTGTCAATCCTCGTTCTTTACGAATCTTTCTTCGCTCTCTTTCAGACAAGCCACCCCAAATGCCGAACTTCTCTGCATTCACTATTGCATATTCTAAACAATGTTCTTGCACTTTACAGTTATTACAAAATTCTTTTGCTTTTCGAGTAGATGCACCACGATCTGGAAAAAATAGATCTGCATCAGCGTTTTTACAATTAGCATCATCTTGCCACCATAACTCTTGTAGTCGGAGTATGTTAGTTAGAGATTCTTCCTTATATTCCATTCTTCGCCCTTTATTATTTCAGCGAATTGTTCGTTTATAAGTGTTTCCTCATAAATTTTTTCTCTCGTGTATTCGTTAAAGTGGACAGAAATTAAACCATGATAGTTTAGGAAACCGATTATATAAGTTAAAGTAACTATATCCACTAGACAAAGATTTGCTTCTTGTGTGTGTTAAGTAGCATCTTATCTGATTCTTTTAGAATTGGTCCATCAAAATAAGCTAACGGATCCACTAGAGTTACATCTAGATCTCCAATTCTTTCTTGTGTTACTACACTCATACCAGCCCCATTGGTACTATCTGTGAGATGTGACTCCACAGCTCCTGTTTTACTCTGACTACTTAAATTTAAAGCAGACATAAGTATTCTTGCAGAAACTCTTGCACTTGTAAACTTTATGTCATCAGGAATTGTAGAATATCCTGCATTGTAAACTACTGTTATATTTCTAGGTTTAGATCCTGACCAACGATTTAAAACTCTTTCTAACCTACCATTTTCATGAAAAACAAAATCTGCTTCATTGCCTTCAGTTAGAGTATTGCCATCTTCAGTAACAGAGGTTATTGAGTTTATAGGAAGATGTTTTAGTTGTATTTCACGATTATTGTCACCGAATATTACTTCAGTTTTACTGCCAACTTCAATATCATATCCGACATATGTTTTGATTGTCGCATCGGCAAAGGGGATAATACTATTAGTTAAAGATGTTTGTAAAGATGAACTTAAATCTATCTGTACAATAGTTTCAACATCAGTGTAAGAACAGAGAGCCATTGCTACTCCTTACTTATTTTCTGATGGTTTAACTGCTTTAGTTTCTACTTTTTTCTTCGGAGCTGCTTTTTTCTTTGCTGGAGCTTTTTTCTTGGCAGGAGCTTTTTTACCCCAACCTTGCTCTTTTAACCAGGACTCAGGATATTCCCAACCTGCTTTAGCAATTAGATCTGCATTTGCTTTTGGTAGCTCTGCCATTGGACCTTCCCATATTGTTCCATCTTGTAGCTTCCAAATAGACTTTTCCGGTTTTATATAATTTTCTGACATAATGATTAATCCTAACTTATTTATTTCTTTTTTTAGGCTTTTTCTTTTTAGGTTTTGGTTTTGAATTATAAGGCATTTTTTCTCTTTCTAATCGTGGTAGGTGGCTTAAGTATGCTCTTACTGTATATCGCTTTGAAACCTACCTGTTGTTAACTCTATAAAATATGGGGGCATATAGCCCCCATACTTCAAATCGTAACGCTATTAAGCGCTTGTGATCTTATGGAAAGCTGCTTGTCTGTAAACAGGGAATCCAACACGCATTGTAGCTCTGATCACCATGATATTTTTTGTAAAATTATCACCATGACTATCACTAACTGCGACATCGATACCTTGTCTCATTACAACATGAGCTGCTTCTCCACCACCGAATTTACCAACTAGGATGGTACCTTCAGGAATTGCTGTTGAAGCAACAACATTTAATCCCCAAAGTTGGTTAGCAACGCCACCACCATATCCACCGGCTTGGGTGAATACAGGTGATTTAGCTGTATAACCTGCAGTAGCATCACCAGCAAAGTCTTCATCGACTTGCAAAACGATCTGTGACCAGTCGTTAGGGTGGATTACTATTGCATCAGGCTCTGTGAATGCATTCACTCTAATGTCAGTGATTGCTCCATAGATAGCTCCGATTCTTCCCAAACCACCTGAGTAGGATCCATAAGCAGTTGATCCAACACTGGATTTTCCTGCATCTAAGATACCTTCAAGGTTTGGTGAAGTACCATTACCAGATATTAACTGGCTGTCTAGTCTTAATCTCATCATGGTTTGTAGTCTTGAATTCAAATATCCTTCTAGACCTGAAACATCTTGCATCAACTCATCTGTGACTGGGATGTTTACGCCAAGTTTTGAGATTGTAGCAGTTCTTTCGGTGAAAGCTAATGCTGCTTCGCCTACTGCTGCAGCCTCGGCTGCTTCAGCTGCGTTGTTTGTGAAAGTAGTTTCTTCCAAATAAACAAACGCATTTTGATCTGTATTAATTTGATCAAATAGGTTAATTACTGCATTAGGATCACGAAGAGCTGTTTCCAAAATACCAGGACCTCTTAAAGATTCTGGTGGGTAACCTGTTGTGGTTAAATTGGTTTTTGTTTGAATTGTGCTTTGTAAGTTCTTAGCACCATTCTCTACATAACCTTTATAAGCTGCTGACTTCATGAACTCTGAGCCAAAAGAAGAATCTTTTGCATCTTCTGATGGGTTAGGAATGCTAGGAACTGCGTTACCTGAAACATCTAATTTAGATTTAGCTTCAGCTACTTTAAGGTCATCCCTTAAAGATGCAAGTTCTTCATTTCTTTCAATGACTGCATTCTTTTGTTCTGGAGTAGAAGCGCCTTCTTGTCCTTCGAGTGTTTCGAATAAACCTTTAAGCTCTTCTGACTTTTCAGCAATATTTTTGCGAATATCTTTTACATCGCTCATACTATCTCCTCAATAATCTCGTTATCTTCTATTTCTATGTCGGTCAACAAAGTTTCTGTTGCAATTCTTTGACTCTCTAACCAAAGATCATCAAGTTCACTGTCAACTTCAACTTCTTCAATTTCAACTTCTGAAACTTCTTCTGCTTCATTTACAACTTCATCAACTTGTCTTTCATCTCCAGTATCAACTTCTGGCTCTTCAGCAGGATCTTCTGTTTCAGCTTGCGCCTCTACAGTTTCCTCTGCTACTTCCTCAGTAGCTAATTCAGGATCTGGATTCTCAGTTACTTCAACTGTATCTTCAGCAGTTTCGACTTCATTACTTTCCATCTCTAACGCTCCTTCAGTTCCAAATTCTTCTACGAATTTGTCTAGTTCATCGAAAGCATCTTGGACACTTTCTTGAACTGTTCTGAGAGCTTCAGTTGTAGAAACTCCCAACTTCCTCTTATTCTTTTTCCTGAGTTCTCCTATAGATTGAACTCTGGCAACGAGGTTATTCAATGCTGCAAGAACATCTTTTACCTCATCAGAAAAGCGTTTGCCTTGCACGCTGGCACTCTTCTCTGAAACTTCACTATCTCCATCAACAATACTTAGTATCCTAAGATTGATTTCTTTTAACGCATCAAGTGATGCATCATCAGTTGGGACAGAATTTAAAATTTCTTTCATTCCAGCTGCAATATTAGCTAACACAGTCATAGCTGATGTGCTTTTTTGCATTCTGGATTCGTAATCTTCATGTGTGGCACAGGGCATAAATACTGCTTGTCCATCAGCATCATGCATATGTGATCCAACACATCCTATTTCTTTAGCACGCTGTTCTGCTTCTGCAGGAGTAGCGAATGTATCACCTTTAGGAGCTGCTTTTTCCTCTTCATCTTTTACTTCTTCTTTAGGCTCCTCAGGTTTAATTGAATCACTAGTAAGAGTGTCTTTAACCCCTCCCAGATCTGGATCATCAGATACAGATACGGATTGAACGATTTTTGCTTCTGTTTCCTTATCGCTTTTAATCGCCATGGTGAAAGTTTCTTGATTAGCTCCAACGAGTACAGGACTGACTTCGTAAACCGATAAGTCTTTAAGGTATCTAACATCTTCTTCATCTTTCCCATCCTTTTGAAATTTTCCATACTCTGCATCATTAACTCTAAAACCGAAAGACCACTGTTGTAAATCTCCCATGCTTTTAACTAAGTTGTAAGCCTCTTTACCTGATTCGGTATCCATAAAAAACTCACCGGTAAATGTTGCCATGTCGTTATCTTGTGAGATCATACCTTTACCAATTGGCATATCCCATTTATGAGACCAAACCATTGGTACTGATCCACCTTTAAAACCTGACTTGACTGCGCCTGGTACTACGACATCTCCATCACTATCTACATCGTTGAAAACTGAGAAAACTGCTTTAACTTCCCCTGTCTTGTCTGACTCTTCTTTCATCTCAAAATTAATATTTTTGATTTCTTTTTCTTCTGACATATTTGTCTTACTCCTGTACTTTGTTACTAATGCGCACTAAATAACTGACTAAAGCCAATATAACAATATTGTAGACAGTCTTTTATAATTATTGTGTATTTTACATTGCCAATGCGAAAAAACATTTGTTTGCACATCTGTGGTATAGTTATTGCATGGACAATGAAGTTGCTAAAATATCGACTTTGCATATTGGATCTGGGAGTTTCTCGGTGGCGATAAACTCTGACAACACAGGTACCTTAGATATTTTTGACAAGACATTGACCATAAAACTAGTTCGTAATAAACTAGAAGTATCAGACAAGCTAGCTGCGAAAGACTTTAAGTACGGAGCAGAAGATAGGGACTATTTACTAGAATGGGTATACAAAGAAATGATGGGGATAGAGTAACAGAATTCCAAGTATTTATGGATCAGATTGCTAAATCTCCTAAGTATCAAAGAAATGCCATCATTAATGATTGGCTTACCTTTTTATCAGAAGATGAACAAGTAAGGTTAATTAATAAATTAAGAGTGCGTGGTATTGAATATATTCCGAGTGAGAATCCAATTTTTAGAAGTTAACTTCTAAAGTCTTTGATTTTTCTTAACTTAGATATCGACTGTCTTACAGATCGATCTGTTTTTTGATGCGATCCATCTTCCATAATTGCCCAAACCATCATGGTTGCTTCATCATCATTTACTGAAGTTACAATTCCATGTACAGTTGATGGTGGATCTGGATCTTTATTAATACTCCAAGAGACTGCATCTCCAACTTTTATAGATCCTTTAGCTGCTTTCTCGGATCTAGCAGAATTCATTTCTACTTCGGCTAAAGCCTCTGCCTCTTCTGTTGACACATTTATTTCTTCAATAACTTGTGTTGCATTTTTCTTAGAACTTAACGGATGATTGCTAGGAAGAAGATCTGTATCATAAGCTGTTCTTTTAAATTTACCTGTTCTTAAAGCTCTTAATAGGCCATTCACTCTGGCCATTGCCCACTGCTGTGGAGAACTTACATTACCTCTGACTGATCCAGGGTTATTTTGATAAGCTGCTAATCCTCTGTTGTAACAAGCTGTTAACATTCTTGTTGTAGCTCGATACTTAGGATCTTTAGCATTATGTTCACTGACTTTCTTTTTAAGACTATCTTTGACACCTTGACTCAATGCTTTTTCTTCTATTTCAAGTAATAATGCCTCTTGGATTTTTCTTCTTTCACGAATTACTTTTTTGTATTCATTTACAGTTTTTTTCATTGCACTTACGCCAGTCTTTGTAACTCCACCCCATTTCATAACAGCAATATAACCATTTAGCTTTGTATTACCTGAGTGTCTTGCCATAAAAGATTCTCTACGCTTTACCCAATTAAGTACAGATTCACTTCTATCTCCACCTTTGTATTTAGTCCATCTATTAAAAGCATCGTTACCTGTAAATGATGTTGGAGGATTACCACCGGTACCTGCTCTTCTCCAAATCTCTGGCCAGTTTTCTTTTAAATCTTTAACATAAGCGTGACTAGGAAATTGTTTATATTGTGAGTTTGTTATAGAGATAGACTGATTGTCACCTGATTTAGGAAAGTTAGTAATTTTCTTTGGTGCTTTTTTCATTCTATTCAATGCTGAATTAGCTGCCTCTTCAGTTTCGTAACATTTTATTACTTGGTTATCTTCGTGATTAAGTATGCACCATGCACCATTAGGCATCTCTGCAACATATTTTTCTTCATTCAAAGCTGTTGCAGTTGGTTTTATAACCTCAGATCTAACTGATTGTGGGTTTGCTGAAATAGTTGTCATGACTTTTTCATGTAAACATTTAACAGCATCTTTAAGATCTTCAACCTCTTGATTTGGCTCTTCTTCAGTTTTTGGTGCGCTACCATCGGCTGAGCGTTCTACCATGTTCATTGGTCTTAAATAAAGATCATGAGTTTCATCTGTTTTTAGTCCTGCTTGCTTTCTTGCCTCGCTAATTGTTATCCAACCACCTTGTACAGCAGTGTTCATTCTTTTATAAATATCATCTTTATCTTGTGATAAAGCTCTTACATCATCCAAGTTATATTTAACATATACATCATCATCATCAAAATCTTTTCTAAGTAATTGATGTGTCAATTCTGATGCTACTGATTTCCATAAAGGTACAAGTTTTTGTTCTGTAAAGAACTCTCTTAATTCACGAGTGTTGTTATAAGTTGCTGCATCCAAACCTGCTCCGAGTCCTGCAAGAATTGCTGGAACACCTAAAACTGCAGATACTCTTTCTTCAGGAAGTTTTCTTAATTCTGTAAGATTCATTTGATCTGGAGAAAAGGATACTACTTCAACATTCATAGATCCTGATAAGATCATTGGAGCGCCACGATTTTTGCCACCAAACTTTTGTTTGTACATAGCAGAAATCGCTTCAGCCTCTTCTTTAGAAGGACCGCCCATAGAATCATCTTTGGGTGAGAGGATGACACCTGGTACAGCCATATTATGTAAGAGTGCTGCTGCATATTGTCCTGCAGCCTCATCACCTAAGATTTCTCTTAATACTGATTTTAGAGGAGCAAAGCCACGCCTATGGTTATTTGGATCAATTCCATTTCGGATATGCACTATATCGTTGGTAGGTACGACTATACTATCTCCTCCAAGTCCACCATAAGGTTTGTATTTGAAGTGAGTTATTAAAGTATCTTCATCACCTTTTGGCTCAACCATATTTGGCATTAAAGGTACAAGCTGAACTACATTACCATCTGAGTTTCTATTCTTATAAAGATAAGCATCTCCATAAGCTGACAAAGCTACAACCATGTAGTGAGCAAGTAAGTTACCTGAAGTAAATGGATTTGGTCTTTCTAAAAGTTTTGCTATTGGATGTTGTTTAATTAATTCCTGATCACCATCATCTGTGTCTTTGTAAACTAATGGTCTTGGCTCTGCAAATGAGGTAGCCAAAACATTTAAACAGGCGACAACAGCAGAGTTGTTTGATCCATCACCAATGTCATCTAATAAGCCTGATGGAAAATATCCAGACTCTGTATTGTACCCATAAACTGCACGATCTAAAGAAGTGCTTTGATTGTACCTACTAGCTTTTTCTTGCTGTCTTTGTGTAGGTGCATTTAAATAATCTACAGTCCTACGATAAAAAGATTTTTTATCTTCTGCCATTTAGTATGCGCTCCATTCCCTCTTTATTTGTGCGCTGATCACTCCGTATCCTATTGCATCAACAATATCATCATGATGACCTACTGGAAAACTCATAAGTTCTCTTTCTACTTCTACTAGCCAAGGTGCGCCTTGCTTGAAGTACACATCACCTGCTTCCATGCGAGCAGCTAATGGTAGAGCGCGACTAACTTTATCTTTATCGGCTCTCAATTCCTTCACAGCTAAACCATCTCTCTTGGCAAATTGTATGAGCGAAAGCTGGTAGCCTGCTCGCTCCATACCAACCCATTGTAAATCATATTCTGCCATTTTTTGTCTTATTCGAGGTATTATATCTGGAGCCTCCATCCTCTTTCTATCGACATCTAAAATAGCAATTTTACCTTTGGGTGTTATTGCAAAACTAGCAATTACAGTATAGTCAGATCCATCCTTAACTGAGGTAGCCAAGTCAACAGTGCAAAATCTAGTACAATCATAAAGATTTACATTCTCACCACCAACAAACAACATATTTGACTTTTCCCTGTAGTATTTTATCCACTCAGGTTGCAACATACCTTGACCTGCCTCTACAAATTCTGCTAAATACTCTTGAGCAAAAACAATAGATCCAACTTCATCTTTAGCTTTTTCTACCTCTTCTCTGTCAATGAAGGGATTATCCCAGGTAGCAAATTGAAACCTCTCCCAATCTTCCTTACCTTCTGCAAATTCCCATAACTCATAAAACCAATTGTTCATCCCCATAGGAGTGCTGATAAAAAGTGCAGATCCTTTTCTTTCGGTAAGTGTAGGTCTTAAAACTTGATGCCAAACATCTGGTTTGATGAAAGCTGCCTCATCCATAACTAAGAAATCCAAACCTTCACCACGAAGTCTGTGTGGAGTATCAGCAGATCTTACTGCTATAGATCCTCCGGTTTCAGGAAAAGTAACTTCCATGTTTACTAATGAAATGTTTACAGGAAATTTTTCAGGGAATCCCATAGCTGCATTTTGAATTTCACGCCAACCTACTCTAGCTATTGTATAAGTAGGAGCTACCCACCATGCTCTTTTGCCTTGCATAGCTGTAATCAATGTGAGCATTACCCCTAGTCTTGATTTACCAAATCTTCGACCTGCACATAATATTTTCCATCTAGCATCTGAACTTGCAACAACTTCTTGCGCTTCATGTAATTGAGGCATTTGAAATTTAAACTCTTGACTGTCAGCACCTTTTACAGAATTAAAACTAAAAGTTAAATTGTCTTTATCTTTGTTAACCATTTAGTAAAGTATAACTAAATTTATTAATATTTTTTAGTCAATACCAATATATATCCTGCTTTTGGAAGTAGATGCCTACTCGCTATAGCAGAAAGCTCTTCATCTTTAGTGAATTTAGCTTTATTTGGAATAGAAATATATTCACATAATCCAAAATTGGATTCATTAAAAACCAGATCAAAGGTACTTTCTAAACCCCATCCTTCAAAGTCTTTAGCTATAACAAACAAGGTTGAATCTTTTTTCATTGAAACTCCTAGATCCAAGATTTGTTGCCTCATGAAAAGTCCAGAAGGAACATTTGGATTATCTGCAAAATCTAACATATTGAGAAAAACCATATCTGCATCAGATATAGATCTATCATACTTTTGAACTGCAAAATCCGATTGCTTTACCTTTGTAGTTTCCGGATGAGGAAATATATCATAACTCTTACAATCTAAATCAAATGCCTCTGCAACATCATTAGTTACTTGATACTTGTCTGTTAAATCAAAAACTAATTTATCTTCAGGTTTCTTAAAGAAGTAGATCAAGTTAGCAATCATCTGAGGTGGAGTTTTCTCTATTGTATCTACACCAAAGTTTTGAATTGGATATCCAAAATTCCAATTATTGCTAGGTTTGTAATTGATGTTATGTTTTTGCATTGGATCTATAGGAGCTGATACAGATGCAATCTGATCAACTTTATAGTCTTGCACTTTTTGTCTAAGTCCTTTTGTAGTAAAACCTTGTCTAACAGACTCTAGTAAAAGACTGTCTTGCACATCTTGATCATCTATAAAAGCTACTTCTTTATGATGACTCCAGGATAGTTCCTGTACTCTTCTCTCTACCGGTATAGCTCTAGATACAGCTGCAGCACTTGAAAATGTTGAATATGGAATATTCATAGATAGAGCTTGTGCAGCTAACTCTCCATACTTGTGTTCACCGAAGTTCCACCAATCTCCTAACCACCACATAATATTTTGTGTGGCTTGCATAAGACTGTTGCCTACTTCTACCCACTGTTCGTAAGTTGTGTTATCTTCGAATTTTAAAAATTGTCGTTCTTCAAATTTTTCAATCATATTCTCTCCCATAATGATATTTTACTATATTAATTGTTTGGTGTGACAAAAATCTTAAAAATCTAGTTGCCTCTGCTTTTACAACAGGGGGCAGAGGCTCCTAGAAATATCAGACTAATTTACTAAAACTTGACTTTATGTTTCCAATATTAATATTAGAACGGACTTCAGAAACTGGCAAACCTTTATTAAACGCAATAAAAGTTGGAACACTTTGAATATTGTAGTGATTGGCTATTGATGGCGATGCATCTATATCGATCGCTACAAACTCACATTCTTTTTCATTCCATTCCTTTGCAAGTTCTTCTACTGCAGGTGTAATTTGTTTGCATGGTTGACACCACTCTGCCTCAAATTTTACAATTGTGGTGGTATCTCTTAGTACTGTGTCTGTGAAGTCTATCTGGTCAATTTTTCGTATCATAGTGTATTAACAATATCACAAATAAAAAATATTAGAAACCTTTTATCTAAGATAGATTTATGAAAATATATACAGTATCAAAAGATCATGCTCCGACTATGAATAGGAAAGAGCGTAGAAGACTAGCAAAGAAAATTAGAAGAGATCTGGCAGTCGAAAAAAAATCTTACAAGAATTAAAAAGAATAGGCTGATCCTTGCGAATCAGCCGATGATGGGAGGAAGTCGGTTTAGTAGCCGACCTATACACTATACATCATCAGGTTTTGATTTTGGGTAAATAAAAAGCAGGTGTCTTGGCACCTGCTTTCTACTTTAATCAGTGTTCACACGAAAGGCTTTTTCTATGAACATTACTATGGCAGTCTTTCAACTATCCGTAGTGAATATATATTTAGTTTACTTCTCTTCGAAGTTTTTGCAAATGTTTAAATATAAATTTACAAGATCATCAGCATCTTGAACTAAATTGATACCTTTGATTCTCATGTAATTAAATTGTTTTAAAACAACTTCTTTTAAAGCTTGATCGCTTATTAGCTCATCGATAGCATCTTCTCTTTTAGTCCCAGGTGGGAAATTAAAATCTGCCATTATATTGTTCCTTCCGGTTTTATATCATACAAATCAGGATCTAATATTGGAGAAACTTCTGGTATCCAGTCATTGCTTTCAATACTTTGAATACCATCCATAAAAATATCTACAGCTTCATCTGCATCTTTAGCTGCTACAAAAAATTTAATTTCGTAATCTTTTTCTTCCATTATTCCTCTATTTCGTATTTCTTATCTATTTGACAATGATAGTCTATTTTTTCTTGCCATAAGAGATCTTTCTGAGAACTTTGTTTATGTTCAAAAATTTCACTTACTTGTTTTATTGCATCTTCTAAAGAATCAGCATCAACAATATAGTCTTCTGTCATTTCATAACTGATCATTATTTTCATATATATTCCCTCCCTATATAGTCTACTCTAGTCTAGTCTATTCTACTCTAGTCTACTCTACTCTAGGGCGTGACAGTCACAAAATGTCACAAAATGTCACATGTGACAAAAAATGTCAATAATTCTGTAAAACCCTATAAACATTGAGACTAAAAAGTTTATCGCCAAGAAGATTTAACATTTTAGAAACTTTATTGTAACTTTTAAAAAAAAATTTATAGTAATATTTATAGCTTAAAAGAAAGGATAACATGAGTTATATTGAGATGATTGGTGTTGGATTAGCCTCTAATAGTAAAATAAAAGGTATAAAACATCCCAAAATCAAAAAAAATAGAACAAAAAAGCTAAATGACCTAAATACAAATGATATATTAGGCCAACTCACTGAGGATGATCTTCCTTAATTGAATCACAAAAGATAAGTTTATCGGTGCCGATAGAGTTTAAGATTAGTCTTCCAACTAATTCGGCACATTGTGGAACTACAGCATTTCCTAAAGCTTTAAGCTTATTTACACGATCTGGATAATCTTCTATAGATCTGGGCATATTATATTCCCACATAGCAAAATCTTTAATCTGATCTCTAAGTTTTCTAAAAATATTTAAAGGTAAAGTATTCCTGTCTCCTGTTTTAGATCCTGTCAAAACAGTTCCATATGTGTCTTTATGATCTCTTGCTGCTGCAGTTGGGAAGTTTTCTAATGTATGTTGCCATACATTTACTACACCTAATTTAGCCATCCATCTGGGAAACCCATAAGCCGTGTTACCCATCCATAGTTCAGCCTCTTGCCTTGAAGTCGTGAATTCTCCCTCAGGTTTCCTGTCGACTTCCTTTTGGATTTTCTCTCCTTGTCCCCTCTGTACAGGACATTCTCCAACGCCTCCCCTGATCTCGGTGGTAAGTGATCCATTGTGTTCGGTGTTTCCCAAGTCGCTACTTGAACTTTGTCTGCTAGATTCAAGGATCTGTCCTCTCCCCCATTCTTGGCTACTCTTCTGCCCTTCTCGTTCAAATTCAAATTTTTGTGTTCGTTGTCTTGAGTCGATGGTGTCGGCCAATTCACCGACTCCAAAGAATCTTTTTCTAAGGTGTGGCGCACCAATTGATCTTGCTGATACAATTTGCCATTCGAATCTATACAACCTGCTTTCGGAAATATCTTTGATAACTCTTTCGAAGGCTTTCCCTTTGTTTGCTGTAAGTAATCCTGGGACATTTTCCAAGATGAAGTATCGTGGTCGAAGTACATCAATAAATCTCCAAACTTCATCCCATAACCATCTTTCATCATTTACTCCCTTTCTTGCTCCTGCAACCGATACCGGCTGACATGGAAACCCTGCTGTAAGAATATCTATCTTTGGTAGATACTTTGGATTTACATCTTCTATCTTTTTATTTAAGATCATTGTTTCAGGAAAGTTGTTTTCTAAAACAGAACAACAGAAATCATCCATTTCTACCATCCAAGCTGTTTCACTAACTAGCCCTGATCTATGTAGACCATATTCTAAACCTCCTATACCGGAGAATAAACTTCCTGCTATCACAAAATATATGTTACCAGTATGTTTACATAATTCAAAGATTGTGATATATTTATTAAAGATCAGATTCGATCATCAATGTGCGTAAGCACTTCCGATCATCCTCTGATTGTCTGTGTGTAACACTAGCCCTTTAACGAGGGCTTTTGTTCTTTCTGTGGAAAATTTTACTGTTATAAACTTGTACTAAAATCCAGATCCTTTTATATTTATTACACGGAACAAATGTTTCGTAAAGAAGGTGTCGAAGGCATCTGTAATTTAAGGAGATTAGCATGGCTAATTATAAGGTCTCATTGAAGACCGAAAATGGTGTAAAAACCAATACTGATCGTTTTGATAGTTCTATCAAAACATACCAAGCGAATGTATTCGCAGTTTCTCTAGCTCAAGAGAAAACAATAAAGAATCATCCAAATCCAAGGGATACAAAACCTAAATCGGATGAGTCATTAATTGAGGCAATCGAAGACACAACAAATCCTGATGTGTTTCATCTAGCAGCAAATGGTATATATTTGTTTGCAAATAATGTAAAAGTTGTAGATGACATGTTGGAGATTACCATGTCTGATCGTGTAACTGATCTGGAAGGTATCGGTAATGGTCAACATCTTATGAAAGCAATTATTGAGTGCTTTGAAGATGGATCTCTGCCGGAAACAAAGAGAGTTCCTTTCACGATCTATACAGGGCTTACTAAAGAAAGTAAGTTAAGAATTGTATATGGGTTGAACAACAATGTTGAGGTGAATGAAGATTCACACATGAATATTGCAGGTAAATTTAACCTTATGAAAAAAGTGTTGAAAGATACACCATATACAGAAGAGTATGTGTCTTATTACCAAAATGATACAGGTGTTCAAACTGTTCTTGGTATGATCCAAATGATGAAAGCATTGATGCCTAATGTTAATGACTTTGACTGGAAACAACCTGCTATACCTAAGATGGCTTATGGTAATGCGCAAGTCATAAGAAGAGAGTTCAAAGAGGACAATCTAAGATATAAGTTAATGACTGCCTCTTTGCCAAATATTCTCAGACTTAGAGATATTATGCAGGCAAGTATCGATACAATAGTCGATAGTAATCCTACGGCACAACAAATGCTAACAAGGGGAGAAAAACCTTTAGCTTTGACTAAATATAGAGGTAAAACTCCTACTACTAATCAATTCCAAACAATTCAGTTTGGTGGTGAATATCCAACTTACATACTTAACAATGGTATCTTATTGCCATTATTGAGTGCTTTTAGAGTGTTTGTATCTTTAGAGAGTGAGTTTGATTTTGATAAAGCTTTGCTTTGTTGGAATGATATTGGCGAAGAACTTGTAGACTTTTGCATCAAAGGATGTAATGATCACGAAGAAATTCGTAAGTTTGCAAGTGCTGACACTACATGGACTACCTTATTAACTAATGTTAAGACCTGGAGTAATCAGCAAGGTTATTCTCTGAGAGAGGAATCACTGCTCTAAGCAATTAAAGGTGAAAAGGGCTAATCAAACTCAATTTTGACAATGATTGGCTCTTTTTTACCTGTATTTTCATCATCTTTTTCTCTTTTTGACCAATCATTAGGGTTAGATCGCTCTAAAAACCAAGCAGATGCTTGCCAAACACCATTATTTGCTGCATTTGTTATGTTTCCTAGGTGATTTATCTCACCATCCACTTTTGCTTTTTTTATAGACTCCCAAAACTCCCAAAGTTCCAGATCTGCAACATCTTTTATGTTATCTGGATCACCTTGGCACTCCTGATCTATGTCAACTGCCTTCTTTTGCCACCTATAAAAGGTAGTTTCGCCTATTCCTGCATAAATTGCTGCTTTTTTCTGTGATAAACCTATTTGCAAAGCTGTATTAAGTTTTTTCTTTGTATCATCATCCATTTTCGTAGGTCTGCCTAAAGGAGACTCTCCTACAATTTCAATATCTGCTTCTGCAACTTCTGTAACTTCAAGCTCTGTTTTCGAATCTAATACTTCTTGAACAGTATCGTTGGCGATAGAGTCATCCGGATCATCGTTTCCTGGATCTACCTCCTCAAACTCTGTATCTACATCATCTATTACTAGATCTTCTTCTACTAC